>Ga0315915_1000302_pt1 | contig 46268 bp, 19 predicted proteins | sample MpolbnodulesMG_FD_207738 | JGI IMG/M metagenome (GOLD analysis project Ga0315915, IMG submission 207738) | Medicago polymorpha root nodule microbial communities from Los Angeles, California, United States - branched nodules | ecosystem: Host-associated > Plants > Roots > Nodule | place: USA... | reverse complement strand
TATATATATATATCTTCTAATTTTTAAATATACCTGAAAAACATGAAGACAAACATTTAATGTAGTTTAATTTTATTTTAAAGATGCTAGCCACATAAATGATACACATGCGTGTTAAATGTTTTTTTTTTTAAGGAATGTGCGTCAAATGTTAAAAAGTGTTGAATATTACGAGTTTAAATATGTATACGGATATATCAAATGCCTTAAAACTTGTTTACTATATTGAGATGTACTTATGAGTCTGCAACATTTTTTCTGCAAGCCTTCAAAAACGTTTTTTAAATAAATGTTTTGTTTATAATTTTTGATAATTAATCATATATATTTTTTTACAAACTTTGATCATATAGCCATAAGCTATGATTCATATCCTTATGATTGTAATGTTAAATATTATTATTATCATTATCGTTTATTTACGATCGTAAAATATCTCATTTATGTTACTGCAAATATTTTTATCATTTAAATAAATATATAATTAATATGTACATGAGGTGCTATTTTAGTGATGAGAGTTTGACATTTTTTTTTTTGTCAAAATAAAAATTTGATATTTTAATCTCATACAACATAGTTCAAAACTCTCATAGGATAGTTGTAGCACTACCTCTAATATCACTTTAATAATAATATAATTAGTGAATGTCAAGTTTGATATGTATGTGTTTTAATGAAAAATATGAAAATTAGAAGAAATGTATATAAAATGATTTTTATTTCAATTTTATGTACGTGAGTAAGTCAAAGAAACTCACCGTTGTCAAGAGAATGAATCTAAATTTCAACCTAATAAAAAACAAGGTAAGTCTTTTATGCAAAAGTTAGGGCGTGGGAGGTAACCCCACACGCCATTAAACATGTCGTTTGATATTGTAAAAAGAAAATTTCACTATGAAGTCAAGGGTATTATACGAGGAAGACAGAGTGTCGTTGGTAATAATAAAAAAACTAATTAAACTTGTTTTAAAAAATAATAATACTAATTAAAGCAATAATAAGATATTGAAAAATAATTAAATTAGAAGAGAAGACAAAAATGACGGTGGAAGAAAAAAGATTGTGAGTAAACTTTTCAACATCATGTGAGTTATATTATAAACACGCTTAGGATTTCTAAGAAGACCTTGTGTAAGTAGACATTAGCCAAATCAAACAGAGCTTCGGATAGATGTTGGTTTTGTGCAGTTAGAGTTTGTAAAAAGCGGTAAACTTTTCTACACCGTGTGAGTTGTGTATATGGACTCATTTATGTGCACCATAACTTGTGATATGTTAAATTTCACTTTAACATATAATATACTAATAAATAAAGTGGAAAATCATACCTCATGTCATTTCCTTCTTCTTTACTTCTCTCATTCGTAAAGCGCAATGCCGTTTCACAACCCTTACTCTACGAACCGTAGTCGACCACATTGACACCATCGTCGGTGCCGTTGCAAACCACTTTAACTCGCCGAACACTTCCTTCCCTTCGGATTCAAAAGGTAAGAACTCTTGATTGTGAAATAATACTATAAAATGAGGCGCAAGAAACCAAGAATGAATTTTTTTCTTTTGAAATATCGGTATCCGATCCAAGAGCCGACTAATCAACCAAGAAATGAGTTTTTAAATAGAATCTTGCTCTAATGTTATTGTTTTAGGCTTGTTTTCTAAAAGCCTTCAAATATCTTTCTTTCCACAATGTTTTTATATTTTTCTACATTGAAGTATTGTTGTTTTCTTTTATCCAATGTTGTTGATTATGAACGCTTGATTTTTGTTGATTGATAAACTTAAATTGGGTTTCTTTAATCGCTCTTTATTTTTCTCTGATTTCCCGAATATAATAGGATAGAGCTAGAGAAATTGTTAACCCTTTCATTTCGTAGTTTAAAGGATAAGTCATACTTATTAATTTTATTACCAATAAGTATCACTCATTAATTTATAAATAAATATTGTCTATTTATGTATTTATCTCATCTATCTGTCATATGTGTGTTGTCGTATATGTTATTTTTAATAACGTTATAGTAAATCATATATCTAATATTATAAACAAGGATGTACATCTAATAGTGGTCTATAATTATACTTTAATTAGTTATCTTGTTGCAAAAAAGGTATGAATGATAATAAATAAGTCAAGTACACATTTTAGGATCGTACGCAAAACACATCAGACAAAACACATCATGTGACGTACTCAACGATTTCAATTTGAACATGCATATTTGATGTCCAAAACTTTGCAAAAATATGTCCCTAGACTAAGGTCGAGGTGCATCAACAACCTATCTTTACAGATCTTGATTTGTAACTATTTAGGAAACCTCGTCTAAGTTTCTCACTAATAAACAATTACTTATCATGTCTTACTTGCGTGGATAAATTGGTTTTTACAATGAGTATGTATTGCACATACTAAACTTGGTTAATATAAATCCTTCCACTAACCTCCTTACGTGCACAATATTTAAAACTGTCTTTTATTAATTTTATTTTTCATAAAACTTTATTAATTAAATAAACAGTTCAACTTCAAGAAGCTTTTTGTAGTTCATAAATGAACTTTGTGACTTATATACCTCTCTAGCATCCTTTGGATTAACGAAATCCCACATATATGCCAAGTACATATATAAGATTGTTCCAATTAAGAAATGTCATCTCGTTATCCATATGCAAGAACTTGTATTACACAACAATTACAAGTAGAATCAAACAAATTTAAACGTTAAGATTGAATTAATGGTTTCATCATGATTTTGTGCAAAACCTTATTCACTCAATCACATCTTAAAGGTATTCACGATACCTTCCACGCCAGTCTTTTATGAGAAAGCCGACTTTCATTATACGTGTCTTATCCAATTGGATGACACTGTCAATATCCATAGATGGTTTGTGTGTATAGACTTTATACAAGATTCTATGACATCTAGCATCTTCTTTGAATTTAGCCATTTATGACCTCATAACAAGTCACATTCTCATATCTTATGAGCATCATATCATCTTGTTGAGTCGTGATGAGATCACATCTCCTAGCCTTGTGATATGGCATATCAAACTTATTTATATATTGTGCTACTTGAACCGGTGATCTAACAACAATCATTTGTTGAATCAGTTTGTGTTCCATTATTAGAAAGACATACTCCTGTGGTACATGACTTCATTCAACTTCTACATCACTCTCACTTTCTCTCACTCCTTAAGACATTTTCAAGAGGAAAACTTCAGTTTTAGTGGCAAACGACTTTGATCATAAAAGGTGATGTAGAATTAACATCCCTTAATTTTCTTGTGTTACTTCCGCATATATATTCATCTAGTATGAAATTAAATTTATCGAATAAACCTTACAGTTTCAAATTATCATGAAGTCAAACTATATACTTTTACCAAATATGATGCATTTATAACTACTTCAATTGGCACTTATTATAGATAAAGAGTAACTGTAAACAAAACGATTAGAAACAGTCGTAGAGTCGTAATCAAACCATTTGAGATGGAATCAAGTCTACCGTGACGCGACACAAATAATTATCACACTCCTTAATTGAGCATTCACCATCACAACTTATTTGTACGATCTTAATACTTTTCAAAAATGTTCATTTTACTTCATTGTTGAACTCTTTGAACAAATTCAAAAATTTATACCTCGTGCCAAATACACGTTCACATATATTAAGCATGTTGGTAGTGTAGATGATGTAAGAGGAAAAAAATATATATCTACCAAATATGTATAGTGGTCTATATAAATCTTCTTTTGTCATCAGACTAGATCCTCTAAAGTCAGTGGCAAACACACTTACCATTGCATGGACTTGCCCTAATGCACTAAATCAGTCCCACTTAGAGTAATCTGGATCGACCATTATAAACGTTATGTCCACTTGCTCTAATATGTTGATAGATGTCTCCTAAGACAATTGTCCATCCAACTTACAGTCTCCACCCAACTATACGCTTCTCTATCCTAAAAATCTCACATAATCAATGCATTCTTGCTTGATCATCAAAGTGTTTGCATGTATAATATACCCTCTAGTGAGACAAGGGAGTTACACCAAAATAAAATATTTTGATAATATATCGAATAATTTTAGATTTTTGTTATGAATATAAACTCGTATACATTTAGTAGAAAAATTCAATTCGATGTATTTTATACAAACAAAGTTAGCAGAGATATATAAATAGGAAAAGTTTTACATATATATACTCCCCTCGGTCCTATTTATAAGAAAAAAATTGACTTTTTAGATTTATTGAGTAATTGATGTATGTGATCTAGAATATAGACCAAATACATCATTTATGCAATGAATCAAAAAAGTCAAATATTTCTTAAAAATAGGATCAGAGGGAGTAATATATTTTCTTTTCTTGAAATGTTTATAACTGAAAATCGTCACTTAGTCTTCCTCCTCTCAATTTCAAGGTAAAAATCTCTACATATGGATACATGTAGTGCAAATTAAAAACAAATCACACATACGTGATTAAAAAAAGAAGAAGTTCCTGTAATTTGTGTCGTTGATCAGATGTATTTGAGAATTTCACTTTTACATTTGTAAGAGACACAGTTTAATTTATTTTTATTACACTAATTAAACAAACTTCCAAAAATAAAAAATCCTATATACAACCAATTTACTTTACTGTAATAAAAAAAGAATATAATAATTAAAAAAAAGGAATTAAACTTAAGTAAAAAAATAATAATATTAATTAAATAAGAAGTCGAAAATAAAACTTAAACTCGAAGAGAAGAGAAGAGAGAAGACGGAAATGGTGGTGGAAGAAAAAGAGAAGAAAACTCGAAGAACACAAAAAGACTTCAACCTAAAGCTATCTCTTAAACCACACCAAAACTCTTAAACTCTTGTTCAAAAGTTTTTCATTCAATTTCATATACACAAACGATATTCTTTATTCACTCGATTCATATACATTTTATATTTCATCATTCCAAATTTTGAAGATCTTTCAATTTTTTGAGTTTTGCTGTTGCCATTGGAGCTAGATCCAGGATCATCACAACAATCAGATTATTATTTTATTCATCCGATCAATTCATCATTAATTAATGGTAATCACTTTTCATTCTTCTTAATTCTTTTTTGCAGTCAAATCCAAGTCTTATTTTCTGACATGGAATTCCACTTTCTTCGCGATTTTTACTTTTTCTTAATTTTTATTGGTTTATTTTATGTATATTAATATATAGCATAAGAAGCCGAATTAAGATCTTTGTAATGAGAATTTGTTTATGTAATGGATATTAATATCAATGTTCCGATTTGTTTGCTTCAGCTTCATTTTTTTTTTTTATTTATCAATGTGCGACATTGTAGGAGTGCGATTATGGTGGGTTGTGTCTTGAGTTGTTTGTAGAAACACACATGTTCAAAATTTGTTTTTTTCTTCTTCATATTTTTTCTTCTGTCTTTTAATTTGTTTATTTATGGACTGTGGGGTTGTGCAGAAATTGGTTCAAAGGTCAATGCTTAAAAGAGTATTATTAATGGTATATGTGATTGATCTATGCATAAAGTTATAGGGTGTTTCTTTAAATAGGAACTATAGGCTATGGACTTCTGAGCTGATTATTATAACTTCATATTTGTTGTGGTTATTGCATCACCTATTCATTTAGATAAATTTTTAATGATTCAGGTGATGATCTTTTTATATTTTTTTTGGTTTTTGAAATTGGTTGAGAAATGTAAGATGGAGCATTATGCAATTTTTCTGATCTAAAATTAGCTTAATAGAAATTGTCAAGGCTGTCCACAAGTCCTAGCTCAACTGACAAAATTGTTAGGCCGGACACTAGGACCGGGGTTTGAACCTCGGCTCCTCCTCCATTTACGCGTGTGTGTGAGTTTTTAGAGGCTATCGCCATTTCGTCTATCGACAAAAATAAGGGCAGGGTTGATACCTTGAAAATGCTGATGTTGACCTTAATACTAGTAACATAATGTGTATATGTGGATTTTTTGGGCTTAGGAGAGAAAATTTTATCCTTTTTTACTGTGCCTGTGACTAAATGTGGCACTTAATTGCGTCGTAATCCCCTCTCATCAGAGTTTTCTGTGTGATTTCTTTTTTTCATAATTTGTTTTGACTCAAACAAAGTTAATGTATTTCATTATTCATAGAATTCAAGATATAATCAGGAAGATAGTCAAAATTACTGCGAGGAGCATACGAGATAGACGCCCATGCTAGGGAATGAGCGCTATTATTAGCTTGCCGCCTAATAAAAACAATCTGAAAATTGTTATAGCTAGCTAAAATGGTTCTACATTCATCTATTATAGAACCGTATTCTGATCTATGATTTTGCCATGTAAAGTATCACCTACAACTTGCTTAATATCTAGTTCAAAAATGGCATAAGTTTTTTTCATGAAAGAATTGAGTAATCAGTCCTTTCATATATCTGTTGCATTTGTCACATGTTTTCCTTTTGGCCTGTCTTGTTCAAAATAATATAACAGAGCATAAATCCTTCAGGCCTGTCTTGTTAATTAAGATCAAAACATAAAGTCATGTGTCATTCAATCATTAAATAACCTTTAATCCTAACCATCTATGTAACGATTAACTCTAAATGGAGTACGACCTTACATAGATGGTTAGGATTAAGAGTTATTTAATGATTAAATGGAGTACGGCCTAATGATATATATAAGTATATCGTATTCGTACTCCATTTATAAGCATATCAAGTCGGCCCTTAATTGTTAATTCTTGCCATTGAGTTAGTCCTTAAAAGGACACTAAATTGGTTCCTAAGGGACATAATTCATACTATTCAACTATCATTGAAGGGCCAATTTGATGTTTTCGATAAATGGGAAGATAATTTTGTCATGTATATCTGTGGAGGACCAAAATAGAATAATGCACGTCTCTTCTTTTATTTTTTTATAACTGACATCGCTTGCCTCGTTTTCATTGAAGCTCGACTATGCTGTGAATTGCTAGTTAGTTTGGAACATAGGGCCTGTTTTTATTGGCTTATCTGAGCTTATCTACTTGCTTAAGTTTTGTGAGACTGTTTGAGAGAACTTATGAAAACAGCTTATGACAATTTTCAAAAGCTTTTTTCACCTTATTTTCATAAGTTCTATAATATAGCTTATAAAAATAACTTATAGCGTACACAAAAATATTTTAAATTTATTTTATCTTTTGCTACAGAAATAGCTTATATGAGCTTATAATAAGCTTTTATCATGATACACGCTTGAACTATAAGCTGCAAATAAGTTGTTTATCCAAACAAACTCTATTTCTATGCTTTCCAGTACTGACTTAAGTACAAGATGTTGTCTTCTGATTCTTTTTTCCACCACCCTTTCATCCCATAGGTGTCAGTTAAGTTGAATTAATTATTTTACAAATATGAGATTGATAATTGCAATTTTCAAATGATGCCTTTTTATTATAGCAAATGTGAAGCGTTGAGTTACGATATAGGAACCAGAACTCCAATTGTGTCTTCAAACACGTTCTTTCTATCCAACATATTTTGGTTTAAGTAGCAAAGAGCTTGCTTTTCTTGAAGTGTAGTATTGGGTTTAAGACTTCTGAATAGAAAAAAAAAGGCACTGAAAGAGTTTTAACCCCTTAGTTGAATCATTTTAGCTCAACTCAGAGTAGTCTGATTCCATTTGACTATTTTATGATTTATGAGGCATCTATTGATGCTTTCAAACCACATGAAATTTGTGGGATTTATTGCGTACAACCTGAGACAATCTTTTAGGTTATTTAGAGTTACATTTTCTGCTACAGACACCAAGCAGATGTTGGTTGGTTATGCATTCATTTTATCCGGGAGAATATGATCATATCGTTTATTTTAGTTCTGACACTCTGCATTGTAGGCCACTGCTGCTACTCCTGTTGTTGGTGCCCAGGTTTGGGTGGAGGATTCTGATGTAGCTTGGATAGATGGCGAGGTCTTGGAGGTTAATGGGGAAGACATAAAAATCCTTTGCACTTCAGGGAAAACGGTGAGAATGCTTTGTATATTATTTATTAAAATCCCTTCATTTTTTTCAGCAATTTATTTTCATGTTCTTTGAAACTACCACTTCAGGTTAATGGTATGAGAGATTTAAAACCTTAAACATGAATGATTGTGGGAATTTTTTAAGTGTAGAATAATGAAGATAGGGTAGCTTTGTGCTTGTAGTATCCTGTAGTTTATTTGGAGTACTAAATATAAATTTTTGAAGTCGATTCATAACTGGGAACTGTCTGATGTTTTAACTCTGAATCTTTGCTCATCTCTTTTTCATCTTATAATTTGTAGGTAACTGTTAAAGCTTCCAGCGTTTATCATAAAGATACAGAAGCCCCACCATGTGGAGTGGATGATATGACAAAGCTTGCTTACCTGCATGAACCTGGTGTCCTAGATAATCTGAGATCAAGATATGATATCAATGAAATTTATGTGTGTATTCCAGACGCTAACTGTTCAAATTTTGTCTCACTTGTATCGTATCTTAATGTTTTTATACTCATTTGACATATGCTTATGCTGAATTTTGCTTCCAGACTTACACGGGAAATATATTGATTGCTGTGAACCCTTTCATAAAGCTTCCTCATTTATATGATAGCCATATGATGGCACAATATAAAGGAGCAGGCTTTGGTGAGCTAAGCCCCCATCCTTTTGCTATTGCTGACGCTGCATATAGGTATATCCTCTGCAGATTAAATTAATCAGTTTACTAGTCTGACCATCCACCTAGTGGAAAAATTATTCAATTGTTGGTAGTCTGACTGTATTGTGGATGTAGGCTTATGATCAACGAGGGAATCAGCCAGTCAATATTGGTTAGTGGTGAAAGTGGGGCTGGTAAAACAGAAAGCACAAAGTTACTTATGCGCTATCTTGCTTACATGGGAGGGAGAGCTAATGTTGCTGAAGGTAGAACTGTCGAGCAGAAAGTCCTGGAGGTAAGATAATTAGTCCTTTGTAGAGTTGGTATTTTGGCAATCTGTTAGACTACCATTTATTTATGTTGTTTCTCAACCTTTTCCTGCATCTGGATTAGTGGAAACCTTACGTCATATCCACCTAATTGGCCTCATTTTCCCCCCATTTTATGATTATTTTCAGTCCAATCCTGTTCTAGAAGCCTTTGGAAATGCCAAGACTGTTAGAAACAATAATTCAAGGTAGGAGGGTTTTGTAAACTTTTCCTTCTTTATATTGATGCAGTGCAAATTTTACGCTTGCATCTTATTTGTACTATTTTTTCATTGTCACTTGTGACTTCTGCAGTCGTTTTGGTAAGTTTGTGGAGATTCAATTTGACCAGAAGGGAAGAATTTCTGGAGCTGCTATCAGAACTTACCTGCTGGAAAGATCACGTGTTTGCCAGTTGTCGGATCCAGAAAGAAATTATCACTGTTTCTATATGCTTTGTGCTGCACCTCCAGAGGTAGTTGAATTTCTTTTGCGCTGAATCAAAATTAAGGTGACAGAAAGATCGGAACCAATCGATATGTAAATGTAGAGCATTTGTTTATATTTACGTTAATTGATTCCTAGATTGAATCATAAATATAAGTAACTCACCATCCCGAGTGAACTGTCTGGCAATGTACCGGTATAGATAGTGGTTTGGTAGAAAGCCAGAGTTGTTTTTTTTTCCCTTTCATCATTTTTATATATATTTTAAAATATTTATTGTTTGTTGTAAGATGTGTCCTTTTGGCTTAATTATAATAATGCTTGCTGTTGTAACTGTTACTATTAATTTGTTCATAACTTCTTTAGATTCCATTTTTTTTCTTGATATTCTTATTTTATTTATTTTTGGCAGGTTGTTCAGAAATACAAATTAGGAAACCCAAGAACATTTCATTATCTAAATCAAACAAATTGCTATGAGTTGGATGGAGTTGACGAGTTTAAAGAATATTGTGATACAAGGAGAGCAATGGATGTTGTTGGAATAAGTTTTGAAGAGCAGGTATTTCATAGGGAGCTTTTGTAGTTTCATAATGCAGTTCTTAAAAGTATGATCTGTGTTTCAATTTATTTTTCCTGTCCTGCCTCCCAATCACCATTCAGGAAGCTATATTTCAAGTGGTTGCTGCAATTTTACATCTTGGAAACATTGAATTTTCAAAAGGAAAGGAAATGGACTCGTCTACGCCCAAGGATGAAAAATCTCAGTTTCATCTACAGACTGCCGCCGAACTTTTCATGTATAAAACATTGAAAGCTTGTATTGATTATTCTTTCATTAAGGTTTACATTTCGTATCCTCTCCATGTGAAATCTTGTTTTATATTATTTTTATCCAGGTGTGATGCAAAGGCACTTGAAGATTCTCTTTGCAAGCGTGTAATTGTTACTCGTGATGAAACTATTGTTAAATGCCTGGATCCAGAAGCTGCTACACTGAGCCGAGACGCTTTAGCTAAGATTGTGTACACGAGGTTGTTTGATTGGTGAGTTTTTGAGCAGAATGCACAAAAATATGGCTTGAACCTTGTATTGATTTACTGATAATTTGGTTAATTTGTCCCAAGTTCCGTGTTTGTAAATTTTTGTCATCTTTTGCAGGCTGGTAGATAAAATTAACAATTCAATAGGTCAAGATCCTGACTCGAAGTCCTTAATCGGCGTGCTGGATATTTATGGTTTTGAGAGTTTCAAGACTAACAGGTGCATTATTTCCTTCACATTTTATTGTATAATTAACGTGTATTAGTTTTTATATTGGGCTTATCTCATCCTTTAAAAACCAGCTTGTAAGGTGAGGGGTGCCACTCTTTATAAATTCATTCCAAGTCTTATCTCTATTTAATGCGGGACTTGAGTTTTTCCCAAAAATGGAATGATTTCTTCAAGTGAACATCCAAGAAAGGCTTCAATTGAGAATCAAATTTGTAATCCGCTGCACTTAACTCCAACGATTACCATTATGACTACCAAGCAATGAAGATGGTCATTCTTTTATGTTTTCACTCCACTGTATTCCGAACCACTCCAGCTTGAATTACTCTGCTTTTATCCCCTTTAAAAACCCAATATATTGTTATTAAACTAATTTTTAAAAAAATGTATTTCGTTGTCATCAATTAGTATTGATAGTTTACGACGTATCTAATAAATAATGGTAGAGCTGTAGATTTCGTATTTAATACCTCGTTGTTCTGTGTACATTGCAGTTTTGAGCAATTCTGTATTAATTTGACCAATGAAAAGCTCCAGCAACATTTTAACCAGGTTTGTTTGTGAGAGGGATTTTATTCTTGTTCTTGATAATTTTTGGCATCTCTAGTTTGTATATTCATAACAGAGACATAAGGATTGTTGAAGTTATAGCTTTTATATAGTGAGATGATAGAAATAAGAACTTTGAAGATTAATAATAACTTGATGATAGCTTGATAGTAACTTAATACAAGGGATACAAGATCCCTAATCATAAATAAATAGGGAAATAAGGATGCAAGAAACTAATCTTAGGAGATACAGTAAGATACTCTGTTGTAATATGAAGATATTATATAATATTTTATTCTATTCTAACAAAGAGACTTATTTCTACTCGTTTGACTTGTGCTCTTGCAATGTTTGAATATATATTCTGCAGCATGTTTTCAAAATGGAGCAAGAAGAATACAAGAAAGAGGAGATTGATTGGAGTTACATTGAATTTGTTGACAATCAAGATATTTTGGATCTCATTGAAAAGGTTTTTCCTGCTATCACCATAACCATTCTGTTGATTGGCTGTCTCTTTTAACAAACTTTTCTGTAAGATGCTCATTTCTGTTATTTGCACTAAATGTGGAGGGTGATGGTTGCAAAATTTGGTCGGGTCTCAGAGAGAAAATAGAAGGGATTAGCATGCATACTAGCTTGTGATAGAAGGGTAGTGTGGCTTCCAGAATATTTTCCTGGATGGTGACTTGAATGGTTTTGTAGCATCATTTTTACCAGAAAACCAAGTCTAGGCATGTGCATGCCTACCTATTTATTTAATTATTAGAGAAAAGAGTGAATATAAAAAGTTAAATATTTCAAATATTTGCTTTATCATAATAACATTAACTTCTGAGGAGTTTCAGAATTTTAAATTTCTACTTACTATATAGTTCCCTTTTCAGGATAAAATTTATATTTGAAGATACCGTGACACTTTTCCTTGTTAGTATAAAAAGAATAGAAGATAAAAGAACTGTGTGGGTTTACCGTATAACTAACTGCAGTTGCTTTCAAGAAAGTATGCTTAACATCAAATGTTTAGATGGGTGAGAGACAGGGGAGATGGTTGATGACCATGATTAAAGGCATGGTAAAATGTTTTAAAGGGATGGCATTTTTTTATTTTTTACTCAGTAGTTTCAAAAGTGAGACCTTTATTTGTAAATTTGATCTTTGGAGTAAAAAGGCGTTGTTTCGTATTTTAAACATCTTCGGGCCTTGGAGCTTTTTTTCTTTACTAATCTTTAAAGGATTCCTTCTGTTATATAATTTGATTTTGAATAAAAAATAGTTATCAAAATGTATGTAATCTTAATATATCGTATATCAATTTTTTTGGAGGGGATATCATGTATCAAATTGATGACCATACCTTTTGTAATTTGATTGCTTCATAAAGAACTTTCTAATTTGAAGTGATTTTTATTTTATTATATGGTCAAATCATTTTCAAAAAGAAAAGTAGTTAAAATTATTAATGTGATGATCTTGTTTTATTTAATTATATCAAATTTCTTCAGCAGTTGTTTAGTTAGAGTTTTAATGCTCTTTTTATGAACCTCCTCAACTTTCTCATGTGTGTGTGTATATATATATATTTTGAGATATTGCTTTATACACTATTCAAATGGTCCCAAAATGTAGTTGCAACCCAACATATTTCTTAGAAATCGTGATTTGGCCTAACACAACCTCACAAAACCGGCTTGTGTGGTGATGATTACCCCCACTTATAAACACTTGTTCAGGGCATCTTTTATCCAATATGGGTCTTAAACAATATTGTATTTTTTGAAGAATGATTCTTGCTTAGCTTTTGAAAAGAGACATGTTGCGGTGCTTTATTTATTACCACCATGAACAAAATCAATTTTGTACTGGATTCTTTTTTATAAAGTAATTAAATATAGTTGCTTATCTTAGGATTTTTTGTGTTTTAAGTCTCAGATTTAATTTTTTAAAATAATAAAATAAATATCGATTTTCAATTATAATTTTCCCCATGGATTGCACAGGCACATGCACTAATTATTTTAGACATAGCAACATGTTTTTAAAATCCATTGGCAAGAGCACTATTTCTTCTAGAAATCTCGACGACTTAATTCTCCTTTTGATGCATGGATATTTGTTTTCGTTATTTTAACAGAAACGATTCTGTGACTAAATTAGTTACTATTAGTATCATGTAAAATAATAAACACAAACTGAAATACGATTCCAATTTTAATTTTATTTTCTATTTTGGATAAATTTTGTTAGTTCTGTAAAACTTATTGTTTACGTCAGTAGAAAAGTATATTGCTTTTGAAATGGGTGAAGTTTTACACGTTCCTGGGAAGTCGATAAAAATCGGCCATTGGGGTGCTGAGTGATGCTTAGTCTTATTTAACCTTTAGGATGTAGAGAACTGCTAGCAATACTCTCTTTTGAACACTCTCTCTAATACTCGCTCTCTTATTGGTTTAAATCATTGTGAGTCTACACTTTGGGAATAGAACCCATAAAGAGTGGTGGGACATACATTGATTTCATTCAATAAAAGAGTGGGTGCTAGAGAGAGTGTTGAAAAGTGAGTGTTGCTAGCATTCCTCAAATTTAGGATGTATCCATACTTAAACTTCACTTGCACTTTTTTTCATGCACCGTTCCTTTATTTATGTGTCACACAAGTATGACACTTGTAATTTTGATAGGCTTGAATGACATTGTTATAAATTGATGGTGCATTGAGAACAATGAAGCTTTACATTTATGTGTAACAAAAGACTAGGTTTTGAACAAGGTCAATAAGAAGGTGATGGAAAATGTGATAACCTAAAAATTGTATTTGCACGTTGAATATAGTTGGATTTGCATTATACTATCAAGACATTTTAAATGATTTTGCCATTATTCTTTAAAAGCTGATAACATAATTGTGTTTGTGCAACAATTTGACATTAGATGATTTATCAATTTTGTTTTTTATATTCATCTTTCAGAAACCTGGAGGCATTATTGCTCTTCTCGATGAAGCTTGGTATGTATACCCTGTACTGTCCCTTTGAACTGGTATTGGTATTATGGATATTAATATCTCTGTACCTATGGTTTAGTTTATTCATTCTATTCTGCCATAAGTTTTGATTATTTCTGCTGATGCTTAAATAGCTTGTGTACTTATTTTGCAGTATGTTTCCTAGATCAACAAATGAAACTTTCGCGCAAAAGCTGTATCAGACGTTCAAGAACCATAAAAGGTTCAGCAAGCCCAAATTGTCACGCAGTGACTTCACAATTGGCCATTATGCTGGCGATGTAAGTTGGGAGTAGTTTTTACATATTTTCATATATATATATATATATATAATTATAATATGTAGGGTAGTTGCTTGATTGAATAGAGAAGCACAATGCTGAATATGATTTATTTCCACATTGGAAAACTCATGCCTAATATGTGGAAATTTTAGGTCACTTATCAAACTGATTTATTCCTGGACAAGAACAAAGATTATGTTGTTGCCGAACATCAGGCACTTCTGTATGCTTCCAAATGCCCCTTTGTATCGAGTTTATTTGTCCCCTCACCCGAGGAATCATCTAATAAATCAAAGTTTTCTTCAATAGGTTCCCGGTTTAAGGTTGGTGATTTTTTTTTTCTTTCCTATTTCACAGAAATATGATTTGGTTTTCATCCTTATGCACTTTTGATATCCCTGTTCATATGTCCTGCAGCAACAATTACAAGCACTACTTGAAATTCTTAGTTCTACTGAGCCACACTACATTCGTTGTGTTAAACCCAATAATCTTCTCAAGCCAGCAATTTTTGAGCACAAAAATGTTTTGCAGCAACTGCGCTGTGGAGTAAGTCTTGCACTTTTTTTCATGGTTTTGGACCATATAGTTAATGTGATAGTTGAAGTGTAAATTGCAGCATGTAGCATGTGAGTTTGTGCTTACTACGTAGTGTGTCTGCTTGTAGGGTGTCATGGAGGCAATCAGGATAAGCTGCGCTGGGTATCCCACCAGAAAAACGTTTGATGAATTTGTGGATCGATTTGGGCTTCTTGCACCCGAAGCTTTGGATCGTAGGTATATAAGTTGTTAATCTTCCTTCCTCGTCAGGGTGTTAGCTTTTTTTATTCTAAAAAACTTGATTTATTTTACATTTTTAATTATGCCAGTTCTGATGAGGTTACCGCTTGCAAGCGGATTTTGGAGAAGGTTGGACTTAAAGGATATCAGGTAACGATTACCATGTGGTCCACCGACTTTATTCTTTGAGCGATTTCTTATTGTGTTTGACTTTTATCAGCGGAGTTTAGAATATGTTTGTTTTTGTTATGGGTGTAACACTTTCCTATCAGTTAGCTAAGGTTCACTTGGATTAGAACATTGCTATGTCTTGTTCAGAATCTTTGTTAACTTGAGTATTGACAAAACTCTCCAAACTTTATTCTTTTAAGTTTTAATAATGTTTTACTTTTTGGGATCTAATGACAAAATTTTATCTGGTTGCTGTTTTTGAGTTTCTGCTGGTACTGCAGCTATTATTTTCTTTTCTTTGTGCTTCCATGTTTCATGACCATTAGAGCCACAAATCTTGACAGTATAGTTTAGGTTTAGGAATGAGAACTATTTTGTGTCTGTAAGTGTGTAAATGAACTCGAATTTCTATTTTTGGCCATGAGGTAACTGCAGATATTCCTTGTGAATTATTTTAATGCTTCTCTTTATTGCGGCAGATTGGTAAAACCAAAGTGTTTCTTAGAGCTGGTCAAATGGCAGAACTAGATACTTGTAGAAGTGAGATATTAGGAAAGTCAGCAAGCATTATTCAGAGGAAAGTTCGCTCCTATTTGGCCCGCCGAAGTTTTGTCTCGATTCGCTTATCTGCTATACAGTTACAAGCTGCATGCAGAGGTATCTACTTAGTTTCTCGAAATATTATCCTACTAGTTCTATTTAGGGAAAGCTTAAACATGAGAAGACCCGTGAGTTCTTTTATATGCTGTTCACAGGACAACTTGCTCGGCAAGTATATGAGGGATTGCGGAAAGAGGCTTCTAGTCTGATCATTCAGAGGTGTTTCCGCATGCATATTGCTAGGAAGGCATATAAAGAATTGTACGGCTCGGCTATTTCTATTCAAACTGGTATGCGAGGGATGGCTGCTCGCTGTGAGCTGCGCTTTAGGAAGCAGACCAGTGCAGCTATTATCATTCAGGTAGAGAACATTTTAAAAATCCCTCTTCGTAGGATATTTTAACGTATGTATTTTTGTTATTGGCAAATGTCCATACATCCTACACAACCATTGTTGCTAATCTTGGATTTAATTTTATAATTTTTATTTATTTTAGTTTTCCTTTGTGATTGTGTATTGCAGAGCCACTGCCGGAGATACTTGGCACACCATTATTTTATGAACTTAAAGAAGGCAGCAATTGCCACCCAATGTGCATGGAGAGGAAAAGTCGCACGGCGAGAACTAAAAAATCTCAAGATGGTAACTACCTCCTTCCCCCAGGAAAACATTTTTTAATCCATCAATGAGATGTTTTAAACTTTTAAAATAATTTGGCAAGAATATAAAAATTACTGATAGGACACAATATAATAGTTTATTAAAGTGAGTTCACTTTTAGACATTGTTAGAAGGAAAAATGTTCAAAGTTTAGATAGATACCTAACACTAGCCGCACCTTATTGCTTATTAATGGAAACTATGTTAAGATTCTTGATTTCCAAGTTCACCCCATACTCATTGTACCATTGCATGAATCTCACCACATATACAATACATTGTTAGTTTGCATAAATCTCAGTTGCACTTGGCTGCATTTTGACAAGGAACAAATGCCATGATTGTATTATTCTTGTTTATGTGATGTTTTCTTTTGAATTCTTTAAACAAAAACCACTTAATTTTCACCCATGCGCCTTTTGGTTTTGGAACAATTAATACTATCCCATTACTTTTTGATCCACCATTTTTAGGATAAAGGTCATCATGCCTCCATTAAGAAATAAATAACTTAGAAAAGTATTTAGCACAAGCTAAATATTGTGAAAACAGTTCTGTCAAATGTGTTTCTTTGTTAAGATATCTCATGGATCCAGTGCCAAAGCTCTGCAGGTCATTTGTCTGCTAATTTTTTATATGCATTTTTCTGTTTTGTTTCTAGTTCAAAACCTCGAAACTCAATCAAAGGCTCTATTCTTCAACTTTTCCTTGTCCTGCCATCTATCCACATATTTAATTTGTTATTCAGTGATTGAAACTTTTATTTTATATCAGGCTGCAAGAGAAACTGGAGCTCTCCAAGCTGCCAAAAATAAGCTTGAAAAGCAAGTTGAAGACCTTACATTGAGGCTGCAGCTTGAAAAACGCATTAGGGTAAATAACTATTATTTTCAGTGTGAACTGCCAACTGTAATTGTTTTATTTTACCAAACTGGCAGCCTGATCTGTGTTAAGCACATCAATCAATTTAAGTTATTTATTGTAGTAAGGTCGGTTAGCTCTAGACAATACTTATGTGGAAACATTAATAGGCGGAGTAAACTTGACTTGTACACAATATTTTTTTTTAGACAGAAACACACTGTCAAGGGTCTTCCCTTGCAAAGCTTCTTAAATCTCTTTAAACAAATGTAGGTTGACATGGAAGAAGCAAAAAGACAAGAGAATGAAAAATTACAATCTGCTTTGCAAGAGATGCAACTTCAATTCAAAGAAACTAAGTCATTGCTTCAAAAGGAGCGTGAGGCCTCAAAAAGAGAAGCAGAGAGAGTGCCTGTCATACAGGAGGTTCCTGTTGTTGATCATGGCTTGATGGAGAAGCTAACCAGTGAAAATGAGAAACTCAAGGTGAGATGATTATGGGCATTAAATTGTCCTCTGTGCTGAAACATAGTATTGTTTATACTTTGAATTTTCATACCATTAATCTTGCATTTCCTGGAGTCCATTGCAGACCTTGGTGAGTTCACTGGAAATGAAAATCGATGAAACAGAGAAAAGGTATGAAGAGGCTAATAAAATCAGTGAAGAAAGGTTGAAGCAAGCTTTGGATGCTGAGTCGAAAATAATCCAGTTGAAAACTTCTATGCAAAGGTTTTGATTTGCGATTAAAGCTTCGTTGTTATCTCGTACATATACAATTTACATCGTTTAAAATATTTCTTGCCTTAATTCTTTGAAGCAGTATCCTTTCATTGAAACTATAAGACGTGTACCATTATGACCTTTTTTTACTTAAATTTTGGTAGGCTTGAAGATAAATTCTTAGACATGGAAACCGAAAACCAGGTTCTTCGGCAACAGTCTCTGCTTAACTCATCTGTGAAAACAATGTCAGAGCACCTTTCTACCCATGTATATGAGGTAAATGGTGCTTGCTTAAGTATGAATTTTCGCATTTTCTGTATGCAAATGTGAACCTCTTGGGCTATTGATTTTTATCTGCAGAAGTTGGAAAATGGTCACCATATGGTAGAAGATCAGAAAGCTACTGTAAGTACATTACTTTCTTCTCTTGTCTACATTCTTTCTCTATAACATGCCAACTTTTTGGTTAAATGGAATCTAAAATGAGTTAACTTTGCAGGAAACACAGAGTGTCACACCTGTGAAAAAGTTTGGTACAGAATCCGATAGTAAATTAAGGAGATCCTACATTGAACGTCAACATGTGCGTGCTTAATAAATTTGACATTTAATATGTCAGTTCTTTATGCAATTATGTTCACCTTTTTAACTCGTATTTCAAACGTAGGAAAATGTTGACGCCCTTATCAATTGTGTTATGAAAAATATTGGATTCCATCATGGAAAGCCTGTTGCCGCGTTCACCATTTACAAATGTCTTCTCCACTGGAAATCATTTGAAGCGGAAAGAACAAGTGTATTTGATCGCCTTATCCAGATGATTGGTTCTGCAATTGAGGTACTTTTTTATTTAGAGATATAAAAGTATAATACATTGAACCTTCACCTAATAACTTGGATTTTTATGAAAATTCATCCTTGAAATAGTATTAGAACCGGTATAACTAAATGGTTAAGAGATCAATTGTTTTCGTCCATGTCATGATTGCACCGATTATTTTAAATTCCTAATTTAGTAGATTCTAAAACAATGATATGTAGTCTAGTGGAATGTAGTGTTCATCATCAGTCTATAATTGCTGTATTAGGTTAGGTGTTCGTGTTTGCATGTTTGTGTTCAGTTCTATCTATTGCATTGATATGATTACCATTTCAAATTAAATGTTAAAAGTTAATGAATGCAAGTGTAAAATGTTGCTTTTTGGCCCTGGTAGTTTCATGGTTCAAGTTCAACTGTTATAGTTTACCCTCCAGCCATTTTTCTTGAAAGAGTTATAAATTATAATATTTGATGTAAGTTATTGTCACATATGTGTTATTACAATTGACTTTTTAGATTCATTCAATAATTGATGTATCTGGTTTAGATTTTAGACCGGATACATAAATTATTCAATATCTAAAAAGTCAATTGTTTCTTATAAATAGGACCGGAGGGAGTATTATTCTAATTTTTAGTGAAAGTCTATAGTTATGGTTTTTTCTTTTATTGTAAAATTAAGTAATAGATCCCTTATCCAATATAACTTTTTCTTCCTCGCTCACTTTCCAGAATCAAGATGACAATGATCTTATGGCCTATTGGCTGTCAAATACGTCTGCACTATTGTTTCTGCTTCAACAAAGTTTAAAATCTGGTGGTTCAACTGATTCAACCCCAGTTAGAAAACCACCAAATCCGACATCCCTCTTTGGAAGAATGACTATGGTAATAATCTTATTGCAGTGTTTGTAATCTATTATCTCTTTTAAAAGATTTCATATTGATTTGATGCCGAAATTGCAGGGTTTTCGATCATCTCCTTCTTCTGCCAACCTTCCCGCCCCGTTGGAGGTTGTACGCAAGGTAGATGCTAAGTATCCTGCTTTGCTTTTCAAGCAACAGCTCACGGCCTACGTGGAGAAAATATATGGTATCTTGCGGGACAACTTGAAGAAAGAGTTGCAATCATTTATTTCATTATGTATCCAGGTATTTTGAATACAATTGTTTAATTGAATCTGGATGGAATGAGTTAAGTGTCTTATTATATTCTACACAGTTTTCTTATCTTGTCCATATATACTATCTGCCTTTTGGAAATACTTTCTTGTTTCTAGAAATTTCTAAGAGATTCTGGTCCTCCGTTGTGTTCTACTCTAGTCACATAGGTTTTTAATAGGTTTGTTTTGGATATTTGGTGGTCCCTGAATCAAAGGGGTTTTGGCCTTTTTTTCTTCTTTCTGGAGTTTGTTAAATGCAAAGTGAACTGGTTTTAGATATTCGGTTTCTTTATGGTTCACTAATCCCGAAGGCCATAGGATGCTTGAGGGTTTCTGATTTGTATTAGAAATTAGTGGCAGCATTATCTTGTTTGTAGTTGTTAGGTCGCTGGTACTGCTATATGCGTGTTTGGGTAGGTGTGCTTGTTCCTTGTTTACATTCACTTCTTGCAATTGTCTTCTAAGTTTTGGCACTTGTTCTAAAATTTGGTGTTTCAAATAAAGTTTTTAGCTTATAATTTTGTTAAATACTGTTACTCATGCATTTCATATTGCTGATATACAGGCCCCACGAACATCAAAAGGAGTCTTAAGATCTGGTCGATCTTTTAGTAAAGATTCTCCCATGGGTCACTGGCAGAGTATTATTGAATCTCTCAACACCCTTCTCTGCACTATGAAAGAGAATTTTGTAAGAAAATAAATTATGGTTTATTTACTTTTTGAGTATTGTGTAATTACTTTTTTTGCCCATTTATGCTATTTATAAAAATTGCTTATACATATTGTTGTGGGTTTCAGGTGCCTCCTGTCCTTATCCAAAAGATCTTCTCTCAAACATTTTCATATATTAATGTTCAACTTTTCAATAGGTAAGTAGTTTCTGCATGAATTCTTTGACGTAGTTGTTTTGGTCGCCATGGTGTTTTTATCTTAATGTTTTAACATTATGTTTTTAATAAATGATTGGCAGTCTTCTTCTGCGGCGTGATTGTTGCACATTCAGCAATGGAGAATATGTTAAGGCTGGTTTAGCAGAATTGGAGCTGTGGTGCTGCCAAGCAAAGGAGGAGGTATTAATTTTTGTTTTAGATAGATTGAGTTATTGCACATATTACTTGGCTGTAGTAAAATTACGTAATCAGCTGTGGCTACTCTGTGTGACTTTTGGGTTGGTGTATGTGTGTCTTTGGAAAGTCTAACCAAATTGCCTTGGGTTTGCAGTATGCTGGGACATCTTGGGATGAGCTCAAACACATAAGACAGGCAGTTGGATTCTTGGTAAGTGTTTCTTTGTTTCATAACATGGCACCATTTATCTTACTGATGCTGTTTCAATATTTTGATAATTAATGTGGTCACCAAGCATCATGTTATGCTCCAAGTCCACTTGCTGTAATTAATTAAGATCTGACAATTTCGTCTTGGGTATATCATAGGATAAATCCTGTCTAAATACCCACGTGGCATTGCATCGTGCTTCACTTAAATTGTCTTAACCGTCAAAATGAATCTTTTATTGGTTTTAGGAGAAAGATCATTTTTAAACAAACTTCTGCAAGTTTAAAATATGATCTTACGAATCTTACGTACCCAACTTACTAGCAACATGGATAGTGATGACACAGGTTTTGGCAACACAGTGATTAATCTTTCTTTTAGAATTTTTGTTGGGCCTAACTCAATTCCATAAATCGGCCTTGTGAGGTCGGGAGTGCGTACCACTTATAAGTTATAACCACTATTCAGGCTATATTACTACGAGACTCATAACACATTTGAAAATACCTAACCCATTACATCCAAGCCGTCTGCTACATTAGATTGGGGAAAGGAACATTGAAACCCATTGAAGTTGTCCGACAATATTAGTTCATAAGAAACTATATCCTGTATATTATTTGAAAAGCTAAACATAAGGCCGTCCTCTATGATAAGTGATTTTTTTAACCCCTCAATGTTGAAGCTATTTTTCTAGATAACTAATCTTTACAGTAGTCCAGGTTTGCTTGGTAAACTAATCTTATAGCATCTATCTTTGTGATGATTTTAGTTAAGAACCCTAATGTTGACAAATGTCTTAACTCTTAGTTGAATAAGGCAAGATTTATTCTGTTTTTAATAAACATTTTTTATGTGATTAAAATTCAATGTCTAAATTACATTGATTAGTTTAATTATTGTCATTTTTAACAGGTTATTCATCAGAAGTATAGGATTTCCTATGATGAAATCATCAATGATTTATGCCCCGTAAGTATCTATCCATCTGAAGCTTTCTGTGATAGTATATGGGGTGTGCATCTCATTTATTTATTCATATTATTAGTTGCCTATCTTTGATACAACACCCAATCCTGTCTTCCACGAGTTGATGAGCTATTGAAATTTGTGTTGATTTGATTTCTTTTTATGTTTTGCTAAGGAAACATGGTGATTTAGCATTTTTCTTTAAGTAGCAATTAAGGTGTTTGCCTAGATTGTTTATCACATTAAACTTGGAGATTGCATGAGGCTACTGCTAAGACTGAATTTCAAATTTATTTCTGCATTTAGTCCTAACGATGGATTGGAAGGAGATCAATTTTTAAATTATACTAAATGCATAATCTCTTGCTATTTGCACTCATGCTCTGCATAAATATGTCTTTCCGAGAGTATGTTTCTCTCTCGTTCCTCTTCCTTATTCCAACAAATTTTCTGCATCAGATCATGAGTGTTCAGCAGCTGTACAGAGTATGCACACTTTACTGGGATGCTAACTACAACACTCGAAGCGTATCTCCAGATGTAAGTTTTTTTCCCTTTCTTTTTCCGCTTTATTTTCTCCAATATCAGCAGGCTATTAACACGCTGAAATCATTCAGGTCCTTTCAAGCATGAAGGTGCTTATGGCTGAGGACTCTAACAATGCTCAGAGTGATTCTTTCTTGTTGGACGATACTTCCAGGTGAGAGTGCTTGTTTATGGAATGCCAATTGATGCATTTTGATCTTTAGAATCATGATAGTAAGAGTATACCTGCCATTGTTATGAGAGAGGAAAGTTTATTGATATAATTTCTTTGTTGTTTGACACGGGAAAAATAGATGCTGCATAAGTTGCTTCTATTATTTATTTATTTATTTTTGGATCATCCTCAGAATCTATAATCAATTAATTAATTATTTATCAGACTTTTAACTCATTTCTTTGTGATTTTTATTTATTTGATATAAATTCAATAAAAGAAGATACTATTCCAATTGTTTACATGTTTACTAACTGACTTTTACTTCTTACTACAGCATCCCATTCTCAGTTGATGACCTCTCTACCTCACTGCAAGAGAGAGATTTTTCTGAGATGAAACCAGCAGATGAGCTTCTCGAGAATCCCGCCTTCCAATTTTTGAATGAGTAGGCGGCAAGGGAAGCTTAGTAGTATTCATTTATCATAGTCATTAAGGAAGGCAACGAAATCCGTTGCTGGTCCTTGCATAGCGGTTGTATATACAATTCTGTTTTCATTCTTTTTTCTTTCTACATAATTTTGTTTTCATTTTACCATCCTGCTGCATCTTGTTTATCATGTCCCTGTCCCTGCATCGCATGGCCCTGATGATGTAAAGTTATTTTTTCATTCTTTTCTTGACATTCAATTGTAAAATCTTCATTTCAAAGAGGGGATAGGGATATTATTAAGATTAGTTAGCTTGCCTTGTATGTCCATTTTCGTGATTCTGGTTTAATCTAGCCAGAAAACCATTAAAAAGTGAAGCTGAGCTGCTTATAACTGTGTTTGTGGTCGAAGCTCACTTTCCACTTTTTGTTTTGCTGTGTAAAGTGATAAGAATGAACATTTACACATAATGAATAGATTGTTCACATTATGGAGTCTGAACTCAAGCATTGCTTTTATTTTCTTTTCTCTTGTCCTGAGCCCCCAAGTGCAACATCGCCAAACAGATTTTTATACTCAATGAAGTCAGACTTTGTTTTTATCACCACAAAAATGATTTTTTTTTTTGTTTGAGAAAATAAACTTGAAACGGAGAAAGTAGCAAGATCAAGATTATCATAATTTATAATGGGTTTAATATGCATAAGTTAGACTAGTGAGTTAAACAATTTCTTAACTTTCCATAAGCTGCAATGTAATTAAATGAAAAAAAGTTTCAATGGTAAAACAAGAGGATTTCTGTGCATTATTTTTGGCTGTGAATAATAATATAAGTATAGTACTATTTCAATTTATTTGCAACAATAAATTGTCTTTAAAAAGGTGCTTGAAATAAAAATAAGAATCAAGCTTGGAAGTTGGATAGAAGCTTTTTCTTTTAATTTTAAGAAACGTTTTTTGTTGGATATCTCATGTGTTTGCTAATGTAATCGAATCATCATTAGGTGATAAGATAATAATACTATCATTGAATAATTATAAGACTTTTTGTGTTAAAATTTTATACTCTTACGATATTGTTGTAGTTGTAAAATTTCTCAATTTGATGCATTAAATTGCCTCAGACAAACATTTGAAAATCTAAAATTCTTTTTAAGATAGAAGTTATTCTTCACACAACCAAGTGGACATTGTGAGTCGAATGTCATGTCAATTAATTCCGTCACCACAACGTAAATTTGGAGGAAAATGAGAAGGAAACTACCAAATTATAAAAGAAAAAAAAATCCAAAAAACCAAAATTGCACAATTGTGATATTTGAGGGATTAAACTGAATTTAAACTTAATATATACTCCTACTAGATAAATATTTTTTTAGTCAATACAAAATTACAAGTTTTTTAAATTTAGTTTCTCTCGAGGAACTAAAAACAATTATTTTTAGAGTAAAGATTCACTTTGATCTCTCACAATTTTTTCACGTTCAATTTAATTTATGGATAAAATAATACACAAATTAGTGCATGAAAATTTCATTTTGGAGGCAAGTTAGTAGAGCCTGATTGAATAAATAAATAGCTTTTATGTACTATTTATAAGTTTGTCAACATAGTTTACGATAAAATAATTCAGTTTATAAAGATACAATTTTCGTTAATAAACACTTAAAAAAAAGAGAAAAAGAGAGTAATATGATAAATACAATGTGTTGATAAAAAAATAAAAATAAATATAAAATAAGATATTAAATAAGTGTATAAAACTTAGAGCTGTTGTTGATGTAACTTTGTTATTGTTGTATATTTAAGTCCTAAATTTGATTATTGACCTTAACACAAAAATGTTATTGAATATTTTGTCATCACACCAATAAGAATGCCTCCTTTAAAAAAAAAAACGGATAAGAATCATCTCACACCTTGTACCGGAAAAGGGAATGGCATCACAAAAGGAAAGAAAAATACCAAAGAAACAAAAACACAAAATTGCCGCTGCAAAGGGTAATATAGGGGTTTTACATTTTCACCATTATATTCTCCCTTCTTGTCGCTACACTGTTGTTGTACTACATTTTTCGTGCCAACAACGTTGTAGCGGTTTAACTTCAAACCCATCACAGTTTCTTAGTAAAGATTCGACCTTTTTGAAAAAAAAAAATGATGGAGATGAATGAACAACCATTGATGGAGGTGAGGGAAGATTTCATGCTTTCACCAGCTGGTGACAGTGAACCAACACTCAGAATGGCCCATTTTCTTAAACCCGTTGCAAACTCCATTGAAGAACCATCTTTCAAATGTAACCCATTTTTATCATTTTCTTCTGATTTTGTTGAAACCCATTTGGAAACCCATTTCCATGGCTGGCGCTACCAACAACACAAATGGGTTTCTTGGGTTGATAAGCTTCAACATAAGTATGAATCTCTGTGGAGGAAAGCTGAAATCTTTGAAGCCATTATGAGTACTAAATGCTACATTCACAAAAATTATAACTTGCTATTTGGGATTGTTGACAAATGGTGTTCTGAGACCAATACTTTTGTGTTTCCATTTGGTGAAGCAACAATCACTTTGGAAGATGTCATGGTTTTGGGGGGTTACCCTGTTCTTGGTGATCCTGTTTTCATCTCACTTGAAGATGATAAAGAAATGAGAGAGGTGGAAAATAAATTGATACTTGCAAGATATCAACTTTCTAATAACAAACATAGTCAGGCTACCACAACAACATGGATAGATAGATATTTTCATTGAACATGAAGCATTCCTTGCTACTTGGTTATCAATGTTTGTTTTTCCAGATAGAATTTCGGTGAAAAGTTCTTTGTTTCCCATTGCTATTCTACTTGCTAGAGGGAATGCTATTGCTTTAGCACCGGCCGTTTTGGCCACCATATACAAGGATTTAACTTTGTTTAAGAAAACAATTGTTGATTTCTCAAAATCCTTTAGAAGTTACTCTTCAATCACCCTTTTATTTGGTTCAAATTTGGGTGTGGGAGAGGTTCAAAAATTTACAACCACAACCCATGTTGATCAACCACGAGGACCCTTTTTTGTTTAGGTGGAATAAGGTTAAGGCCTTGAAAATTGACAATGTTAAGTTGGCCTTAGACTCGGCTATGGATGACTTTCTTTGGCGTCCATATGTTCGATATTCTGATAAATATGAAATGTTTTGTCCAAAGGATGAAAGTTTGGTACCATTTAAGAAGGATTTGGATACACAAATTCTCTCATTTGTTATATGCCTTAGAGTTTCTGAGCTAGTTGGATTTGATTCTATAGAGCAATATTTACCACATAGAGTTGCTATGCAATTTGGAATTGATCAAGATGTTCCAGGTTATGTGGCTAGGTTCAATGAGACGAAATACATTGGTTGGAACCACTACTGCAGGCCCATATATGACAAGAACTTCTATTTTCCACCAAGATTATTTGAGGCAGATGTTACCACAAGTTACGCAAGGTGGTGGAAGCCATCAGTTTTGGCTCACGGTGATTTTGAAAAGAAAATTGTGCGTCGAAAGAGAAGTTCAAGTTTAAGGAAACATAGACGTCATGTCGGAAAATTTAACAGAAGTGGTACTGAAGTTGGTGTTCTACCTGGATTTTCTCCCAATCTTGTTGACACTCTTATTTTTGGAAATGTCTGTGATGATGGCTCAAAAGCTAAAACTAGGAAGGTTAATGAATTTTGTGTTGATGTTCCTTATGAAAATTTTGTTCATGATTGTTTGAGAGCTGATCAAAATATTGATGCTGATGGTTCTTCAAGTCTTCCTCCAAAACATAACACTCTTGTTCCTTCCATATCTGATGAGGATTGTCAGCATGTGCTGGAAGAGTACAGTTGTATTAGAATAATCGATAAATGTAAGCATTTAGAGAAAAATTTGAAAGACACAGATGGGAGAAAAGAATCAAGGATTGCTAGTGACAAAGTCTGTTTACTTGAGACCCAAGGTGATAGTTGTAGTTATGCTATCAGAAACGAAAACTCATTGTCTAATTCAGAATTTGGTGATTTTATATCATCAAATGTGGATGGTGAAATAGCTGGATGTTGTGATGAAGATGAAACCAAGAGTCCATTTTATGATAGAAATGATGTCAATGACATCAATGGGGAAAATGTTGAGCCTTTTACACTAGACATGGAATTTGATCTTGAAAACAGGATCGAGAAGCTTGAAAGAGTGGTTTCTAAGCTTAAAGAAGCAAGATTTGGCCAAAAGGTTGAAAATGTATGATCCAACAATGATAGTAGCTTTCAATTGTAGTAATTAGTACTAGTTGATTTATATGAAGGTACTAAACTTAGGGTTATATTGTAGATCATTGAAATATCAAAGTGAATGAAGAAAATTTTGGATTTGTACTGTTAAAGAACATGTGCATCATAAAGAAGTTCATTTTCTTGTCAGTGGACTAGCATAATTTAAGCACTGGTTAATGAAATCAAAGACTAATTCTACTTTGAAGGTGATGAAAAGTGATGCTGAATGAAGCTGCAGTAGTTTTTATTGATTTTTTTTTTTTGACCATATGGAGATTCTGTTGCAGCAATCCTTGATACTTGATAGTAGTCTATCAGTCCTTCAATATTGTACGAATCATGTATGTATTTATTTTCATATATTTGGTGACGCAGAGACATAATGAAAAACTTTTTGAATCTCCACTTTATACTTGGTTCTTCATCTATGTTATACTTGGTTCTTCAACAACGTTATCAATTCTTACTGTCAGTTATGTCAAATGAGTTTTTACTTTTCTCTTTTCTCCAAGATCAAGATTCTTAAGATAGGTTATCAAAGTGTGACGTTGTTACCAAGGTCTCTGTCTTGACGGTGATGTTCAGAATGCACTCTACTTTCACGACAATGTCATAAAGAGAACTCTTCTCAAAGTGACATGAATTGAAAGACGTGATAATGTACAACACATTCATTGATTGTGTCTTGATGCAGTAATGTATAACACAATCATGAATTTATTGTGCAGAAGCAAATTTGTAAATCATGTTTGTGAGCTTTGTTCTATAACACATTAAAATATACCAAAGTATGTAGCTTTATGGATGTATAGAAAGGTCAGCGGTGCAGTTTGTTGAGCGCTTCTTTTATTACATGTAATTTTCTGTGTATATTATGTCCACATATTGAAAGAAGACATTGTTTTATTCTGAATGAAATGATCTTGAAAACCATCAATCTACATTGTAATGAAGGAAATGGGAAGAAGTTAAAAAATGTGTTAGCTGTGATGATGAAAGAAGATAAAAAATATAACGATTTTACTCATAATGCATTGATGGGATGAGTATTGTCTACATCTAACCTTGTTTGAAATAAACAAGGCCAAAAGTAAAAAGGGGAGAGTAACACCTAATGTTCACACCTATAAGATCATGATTCTTAGGATTAAAATGGTGGATGAAGTTATATGAATGACATTTATATTGGTGGCTTGTGCAAATTAGGGAAAATTTGTTATGCTTGAAAGCTTTCTGATGAAATGCATAATAAAGGTCAACCAACCAATGTCATTTTTACAATTCTTTATTACATGCTTTGTCCCAAACTCATCATCTTGTCAATCAATTGTGTTGGTCAAGAAAAGGACCAAACTATTCAACCCAATTTGTACACATAACATGCTTATCGATTGTGCAAAGGTAGAAGACTTAAGGATGCACAACAAGTTTGTAAAGTATTCAACTATGATCAGTGTGCTTTGTAATGAGGGTTTGTTTGAACAAACTGTTGGAAATTCTGCCTTAATTGCGGTCCGCCCCTAGTCGCCTAAATTGCGACCTTTGGTTAGCCTTCATTGTAGCCTCCAACACCTTCATTGTGTTGGCTTTGAGGGGGTGGATTTAGTCCCACATCGGATAGATAGCACTCTTGAGAAGAGTTTATAAAGAGAAGACACTCCTCACCTTACAAGTTAGTTTTGTAAGGATGAGTTAGGCCCCAAATTTCAACACAAACATTTGCTTCCTGTCAAAAGTGGAAAGATTTCACGAATGCTAGAGGCCTATTAAAGACTAAGTATGTACTTTCTAGTTAATGTTATTTTAGATTTTAATGACAACAATCTAGTCATCTAGGTTCACATAAGATGTACAATGCAGTGGGCTCACTATGAATTTAGTTTGAATTAAAGTCATTTGCTGTTAAGTTCAATTTGATTTGATATTATAATCATGAAAGTAGTTGATTTTTCAAGTCTTGAAATAATTGCCCTCTTTCTTCCCATTCATTTGTTGATATTTTTATTAGGCCTTAATCATTTTTAGTGCTTCAAACAACAAACTATGTGGAATACGTTGCTTCTTATAGTTGATTCTATTTTCCTCAAATTATTGTTAATGGTATTTCTTTTTCTTTTTCTTTTTCAGTTTGCTGTAATTTTTTAGCAGACCTGTTAGAATTCAAATCTTAATCATATTTTGCTTGCATTATCTGAGTAGACAAGGTGGTGTTAAGTTTCTAATATTTTTGGTCTAGTAGTTGTTGTTCAATTAATTGGAGCCTTTCCTTTAGCTATGGCTATTCTTTCATGAATCTTTATCTTAGTAAATGGTGCCTTTCCCTATGGCTATGGTTTATGTTACACGTGCTTTTCGTATGCCAGCTCTTTGCAAAACACCTGATAATTGCCGAGGGTGTAAGTTTTAACTAAACAGGACTTGGGGTTTGATGGTTCTCAGTGGAAACATATGAATTACAGACACTCTTCAGATTAGCCATGTCCCAACGCTTGTCAGTGTTCGTGTCCGTGTCCGTGTCCGTGCTTCATATGTGGAAACTAAAGGAATTAACATCTGCCTCAACTGTTTGTTTTGAATTTGGCTCCCCTAAAGTGATAGATAGTAAACTGATAAAATCAAATGTTGTTATTTCAACAAACTCATAATTTGTTATGATGAGCTTCTAATATCAATAGTTGATTTATTCATCAATGATTGATATTACTTTAAACTCTAAAGTGAGTTGTTCACTATGGAGGAGTTGGATTAGTTTGTTTTACATCCCGTCGTCAATAATTAGACGAGGAGTCAGTGACCAACTCCTTCCCAGAATATCAAACAAACATAGAATTAGGTGATTACATGTTTAAGCTTTTTATTTCTTGATGCTAGGCTAAGGCTAATACTGTATCCTTCAACATGAATTGACCATCAGCATTCTGTTTTCTTGATTAACACATAATACCGTTAAACACAAAAAGTTTTAACTGTTGAGTTCAGATTATTTATAAGTTTTAACATGTCTTTGGTGTTTAAATGTTTAAGGAAACATTGTTCTATAGAAACCCTTTGTAGATCATCTGGGAATACAGTTTCACATTTATTTATATGTTAAAGCGAAATTAACCGGTTTAATTGATATCTCATGTGGTTGCCAATGTAATAAAATTATTAAGAAAATTGCTCTTTAAGCATCTAGCAATTGCTTACAAGTACAAGGACTTTTCGAAAATATGTTCAACGGTAGTTAACTACCGTTTCTTATTGAACGGAAGTTATAAATTGTTCAGTGCAAGAATCATGGTTGACCATTGACTTGGAGCATTGAAGACGCTTAACAACAACGAACGATAGTTAACTATCATTCAACAATGAACAATAGTTAACTACTCTTATAGGTATTTTAAAAAATTTGTTGTGTTTATGATCAATTACTAGGTAGGTGCCTAAGAGCAATACTCAATCATTAATGATGTGAGAATACTAAACTTTGTTTTTTTTTTACTACAAAAGTAACAAACTAATATGAGCTGGGGACTGTCGATGAACAATCAAAGTAGAGCGATTTCTACATCCTACACATTTATTCATTTGTGTTGCGATAAGTGTATGACAAATCTTCATTTCCCAATCCATTTCCAAATTTGCTGCACTAAACTGATTCCCGCAACACCAGTCTTTGTATTGTTACAAGACTTTTTGTTGCCATTGAAGTGTATTAATTTCTTTTACTCTTTCGATATTATTGTAGTTGTCAAATTTCTCAATTTGATACATTAAATTGCCTTTAACAAACATTTGAAAAAATAAATTTTTCTTAAGATAGAAGTTTTTCTCTCTGGCCAACCAAAAAGGAATTGACATGGCTCTCACCCCCTAGCAGTTCAAAGATGCAACCCAAGTTGGGCAACGCCGAAAATATGGATTGGGACCATAAGGTATTGCATTGGATTTGGACCACCCTAATTAATCCTAGAAAAATATACTATATACCTCACTTATTCCGTCTACCCCCATAAACCATTGAAATACCAAAAAAACCCTTCAAGTAATTAAATAAAAATAAAAGTTTTCTCAAACAGAAGGGTTTAAGAAAAATTGAAACCCTAATTATTAGTTTTCTTTTTCAAGCTGATTCAGACCATACATTCACGCATCACTAACCGTTCGAGCTTGGCATTTTTTAGCGATGAAGTAAAAAATTTAAAATCCGTATTTTATAGACCGTTTGATCAAAATCGGACCGTCATCGAAGCATTGACCGTGTGATTGCGGAATTTTTTTTTCGACTGTAGGAATCCAATTTGTAGTCAGCACAGGCAATGAGGAGGAAAACGTTTTATGTGGCTACTGAGTACGTAGTACAATAGTACAGTACAATAAAAGTTACTCCCCAACTATATATGGACCATAAAATTTGGATGTAGTGTTCGGTGTCATCTCTTTTATTGTACTTTTTGCTTATAAATTGAAAAAAATCACATCTGCCAAAAATATGTTTGTTATTAAATGATAATGAATCTAGTACATTATTTTGAGGATAAACAAGAAAGAAAAATTTGAGTCGAATTGGGAAATTAACTAACCTCTAGCACATTACCGAAAACATTGTTCCTATATATATAGAAACTTTATAAACGAACACTATTAAGCCTAGGTACGTATTATATAACCTTACATCAATCAAAATAATGTCATTAAATTATGAATATATTAATCGTGTGACAGCCATAACCAATCATCAAGTAGCCAACTAGGCAGCAGAAGCAATCGTTTTCATCAAATTCCTTGTCAACATTTATAATTCGTGATATTCTTTCTACACTCTTTCTTTATTTTTGTTTTATTTGTGATATTAATTTGATGAGGACCCAAATGGAAAATTCCAAATTGGTGGTTACTTTCAAATTTCAGTTGAACCTGGCTCCAAAAATTAGTCCATTGACGGGACTTCCTATAATTTATATATAGATATGTATGTATATCCCTATCTCATACAACTTTCACATATCTGATCCTATTTAATTACACTTAATTTGTGGCCTAGGGTTGAGGAAATGAACAATATATATTTCCATTTTGAGTTTGGCCTCTATACGATTTATGCTCAAATTTGAAGAACTAAATATTGGTAGACATCGTCGTCAAATTTATTGAGTGATTAATTTTATCATCAAATTATAAATGAGTCAGCTAGCTGCTACATTATTCTAAACTGAGAACAATGATTCTGACCTTCAGATTTTTCATAAAAGAAATGAAAAAAAAAGGTGTATAGGAATAAATGTTTATTTTAAGTTTTGATATTTTTAGGTAAATTTCATGTCAACGTATACTTAAATTGAATATTAATTATAACATGCGATATATTCAACGGTACATAGGAAGCCCCTACATACCCAAAAGTGCTCGGCTAAAATATGATTGAAGACTCTTTTAATTAAATCATGGGATCGAGTTTGAATTTAGTTTAGATTTTTGTTTTGTTTACAAAGATAATAAAAGGAACAAAGAAAGAAAAAGAAAACAGAAAAAACTAACTAACTATTCCATAAGGAAGAAAGTGTCGGCGACATCGCTTCTAAGAAGATTGGTGAGATCAACGGGGGGCGACTCATAAATAATAAGGCCAACATCAGAAGAAGCTCCGAGCTTTGCAAGAAAATCCGTACATTGGTTCCCTTATTTGAGAGTGTGACAAACCGTAACAGTACTTTGAAGAAGCAAAGCTTTTATGTCTTGGATAAGAACCGCATAAACATGGTATTTCTCCATAGGACCATTAATAAGATTAATGCAAACAAGAGAGTCAAAATAACAATCTAGCTCCGCATAACTCAAATCCTTGGCCACGATCAGACCATGATAGATAGCCGAAAGCTCAGCCAACATGATATCATATGAGTCTGGAATATAACCTGAAAAACCCAATAGAAACAACCCTGCATAGAATTTAATTTAGAATTAACAATATACATTTTTTGTCGTTGCCTATGTGAATTTTAGCTCGAGAAATTAGTGTATATAGTTATGCGAGAATACCTTATTTATAACAAGAAAAAGAAGCACCTATAGATTTAAGGTGAAAATTAGTTGTAATTAACTAAAATATAATCTATGTGTACAGCATGAGTCAGAACTTGGAGAAGTACCCCTTAAAAAAAAAAAACCGGGAGAAGTATTGTATAGCATGCATCATGCATGCATGTATAGTGAACGTGTTAGTTAAATTTCAATGAGAGAAATTTATGAAGACAATTTTGTTGGTGAAGTAAACCAATGTGGCAGATCTATCATCGAGGTCAATTATTTGATTCTTTTTATGCCAAATTGCATTATTTTTTTATATTTGGGTTCCTTAGATAAACTTTGTTCAATACATTCTGACACATTAATGATGAGTTTTCAGTAAGAAATAGTTATAAATCACACATGTTGAGATAACTAACTAACTAACATCCCGTTTGATAAAGAAACCTGAAGCATCAAATTAGGTGATAGGGAAACCATGCATTGTATCTGCTCATGATTCCTAGCTATTTCCTTCACTTCAGCTGCATGCCATTCATTTCGATCTATGGGTTTTTATTTGCTCACTACTTAATTTCATGCCTTACCAACATTATATATATATATATGGCAATTATTGGCACCAAAAGCCCCAAATAATGATTTTGACATTTACAAAAAATAAATAAAAATTTAAAGGGTCCAGCTACAACTCTTATCATAATAATAATCAATCCAAAAAAGTCAAACATATATGTACCTCTCCCTAGCTAGGACAAAAAATTTGAATGATTAAGTAAGTACAAAGGTCAATTAAGGAGGGTTTTCCTATGCTTATGTATAACACAAAGAGCAATGCATATGTTAGCCCAAGATCATAATTAATCAAAAGACACTAACTTAAAGTCGAAATATTCCAATTTGCAAGTTTAAAGTTTTTTTTTTCTTTTCAAGAAACTAGAATGGAATATATTACTGGAAGCCTGAAAATTTAAGCCCAAGAAGTATCCCAGCTGAAAGAGTGTCAAATTACAACCTCAAAAAAAAGGGTAACAAAATGTCACTACCAAAAAAAAAGGGTAACAAAATAAAAAAGGATCAAAAGACAAAGGCACCCCATTACAAATAAATACCCAAATAAGGTAAAGAGTTCAACCACCACAAATGATACGAGAAAGCAAAGATAGGATGGTTCGCTTTCAGCCACCAATATGATTGAAGTTTAATTTTATCTAGTAATTGATGAAACAATGCCTCTTTTTTGTGTGAGAGACCCGAGCATTTATTTCGATTCAAATCACCCACACACATGAAAGCCATATGAGATTAAAAGCTGAGAGTTTACTTTTGGAAAATCCGTCTATGGTGCCAAATTGAAACAAATGATCTCACACATGTTATACAAAAGAAAATATAATGGTGTCCGTTATGACATACTTGCTTTTGTTAGTTCGCGGTGCTATAAGAATAATAAATTGACGTTCCGTGAGCATAGCTCAGTTGGTAGGACAATGCATTATTATATGCAGGGGCTGTGGTTCAAACACCGGACACCCCGCTTACTCACCTTATAAGGTGAATTCTAATTACTAGGCTACCAGACAAAAAAAAAAAAAAAATAATAAATTGACTCTACAGATGTAGGGACAAATCTAGGACTAAGTTTTTTTGGAGCAATGTCATAAGAATTTGTCCAATAAAATTTAAAACTATGTAATATTTCATTCAAAATAACAATTTTAGTAGTTTTATTTGGCATAATTTTATTAATCCAAGTTCATTTATAACCCTAACAATTACTAATTGAAATAAAATGAGGATGTCACTAACAATGGAATTTATGATTTTTTTCCTTCTGGTTGTGAATATAAATCCTCGAAAATTGATTGTAATGTATTCAAGAAAATAAATTCACAAAAAATAGAGAAGGTCAAAGTTTTTTTAGTTTAAAATGTCAGACTCATACTATAAAAAAACTTTTAGATCTATCAGGTGTGTCTCTTTAATATATGAGTAATTTTGTTTATTTTTCTATTATTATATTTGATTTGATTTTGTACTTTAAATTAAATTATAAATTTGCTAACTATCATTTAGTAATTTCAAGCTTTTTAACCTGCATTATAATTTGTATATTTAAATAGATATTATAACTAGTATTAAAATATGGTATTATATATAGTCATTTTTCTGAAATATCATTTCACATATAAAATAAAAAAATGTAGCTTAATCTCATAGTATTTAAATATATGTCTGACTAAATATTTAAATATGTTCACATTAAATATATGTCAAACCATTTTAACATATACTATCTGACTACTTATTTAAATATATTCATATTAAATAGATTTTTAAATAGACTAACATGTCATACCGAAAAGTTAGACTAATATTTAAATACAAGCCAATGATAGGCTACAAACCTAGACCTTGTATTATTTGAGAGGTGAGATTTAAGTCTATAAAACCTAGATCTATTCAATATTTCTCACCCTCTATTCCGCAATCTCATCATAAATGTTATATGGCTTTTGACACAAAAAAATAACAACCAAAAGAGTTTGGGTAGTATAATGAACAAGGCTCTTACAATATGACAAACTAAGTTTTGAATCTTAATTGTGAGAATATCTATATTTAGTGTCAAATGCACCTCGAGTATGATTATATTGAGAACATGTGGGAAAACAAAAAAAAAAGTAACAATTTCATAAAATCTCCATCTTTAAGCAAATCATCAAATTCCAAATCATCGATTTCAAAATAAAAAAAATCATCGATGTCTAGAAATTCATTAAATTTAAATTATCCATGTGAACAAATTTATAACTATAAATCGAAGTTTATCTTTTTTTTTGTGGTGTCCATTTTTTTTTTTGTTGGTGAAATCGAAGTTTATCTATTATATAAATTTCGATAGACAACAATAACAAATTTCCCTCAAAAAAAAAAAGTAACAAATTAAATAAGTCCAAATGATAAAGCGATACATTTTATTTGTTTGACTCAAAAAATCCCTCATATTTAATTTACACACAAATACCGTATAATTTTAAATTATTTATCTTTTAACTAGTTTTTAATATTATTTTTAAATTTTAAAGTATCATGCAATTTATGAAATATTTACTAAAAAAAAAAACGGTTGGTAAATATTATAAGAGTCTTTTCATTTCATATGCTACTTGTATTGTACTGCAGATACAAAGAGTGTGTAATAGGCTGGTTTTGAAAGAGAAACTCATATCCTTGTGAAACGCATTTTATAGATACGAATATATAGTTGCAAATGTTTTGGATATAATCGATCGCATAAAGCGTCTACCATGGTCTTTGTTCATCTCTGAGGAAGGGTGAAATAAAAAATTTGTTTTTTAATGTTGATGGTTGAACCCAATTGTATGTCTTCTAAATATGTAATTTCTTGACTTATTGTATTGGGTTTTGAGTATCTCTTATACTTGTTTTAATAAGTTCTTGCTTATAAAAAATATAAAATTTGAGATTATTAATTAAACTTCAAGGAACACCATATACACCACCATATTCAACTGATCACATTATTCCTAAATTTTATAATTTCAATGGGAAGACAAGATGGTTTTGCTGTAACTATGGACGAGGAACTCATAGGGGGGAACGCAGAATGAAGAAGGAGAAGAGATCCAATTAAAAAACAAGCACAATTTATGCATACTCAAGGAGAGAAATATTGTTTGCTTAAAATAAGGACATGGCCTGCCACATGCAAAGCCATAGTTGCACCAGGTGCAGTGTCCCAAACATGGTATTTAGATGAGTACTAGATATGGACATTACTTCAGAATTAGTTTGAAGATCTTTCAAAGATTTCATCAATCCAACATTACTCTAGGGATCTCAGACATCCAATTAAAAATTGGGTTAAGTTTTAAAAAAAACTAAATATACTTCCTACAAAATTTTAGTCCACAAATTTTCCTCGTCATTTTTTAGTTTATCTTGTTCTTCATTTTTACAATTTTTAGTTTATGTTATTAAGTCTCCTCATGTGTATCTATTAAACTTTGGAATAATAATTTTACAGACATGCTTAAAATATTGCAAACATATCCTCTACAAAAATTTAGATTTTTTTTTAAAAATTGGATGATTTAAATATGAAATTTTTTAGCGCCAAAGTTCATGAGATTATAAAGCCAAATGGATCTCGAGGTCCTTCAAGTTTAACTTTTGTACCAAACTAGTCCTTTTAGGTTTTTCCATTTCAAATTGATTCTTTAGGGTGTGTTTCAAGTTTAAGAATGACATTCTCGTGAATACATGACTATGAAATGACTATACACATATTTGTTATAAGGGTGATAAAAAATTATTCATGACTATAAAGGTTCTTTTTTTTCTTTCTCACAAGGCTAATTAAAAAAGAAACAAGAAAAGGAAAGGAAAACAGGAACATAGTTCCTAATGAAGAGAGTTTCCAATTCATCCGTCCTAAGAAGCGGTAACAGGCTTTCAGGAGGAGAGGAATGAACTGTCAAAACACCATCTACAGAGGCTCCTAATTTTGCCATAAAGTCCGCACTTTGGTTGCTCTCTCTGAGAGTGTGGTGGAGCGTGTAACCTCTAGAATTCAGCAAGTCCTTAATGTTCTGGATGAGCACGGCATAGACATGGAAGTGGGAGATGTCGTCATTTCATGACTATAAAGGTTCCTGCGAATGAAGTAATTTCCAATAATTATTATTTTTATAAGAAAAATTGTAACTCATAGGGAATTCTATATTATTTTTTTATAGAAAAAGTTATAACTTCCAATATTCTTAGGAATGTCAAGTTATGCGACAACACTTTTTCTAAAAAAAAAAATTATATGTAGAAATCGAATTTTCATATTTACGTTCCTGGGTAAGTTTTTCTTGAGAATAATTTTTGTATCAGTAGACAAACACTCCTTTATATTAGTAAAACTACACCTAATCTTTTTTTGTCAAGTAGTCTAGTGGCTAGAAACTCACCTTTTAAAGATGAATAAGTGGGGAGTCCGGAGTTCGAACCCCGACCTTTATGTATTTTTCTCTTGAGAAACTTTCTACTTTTAGAACCTTATTTTCCTCCTGAGTTTTAGAACATTCAAAAAAATGAGTTTTATTTTGTTTTTCATCGAGAACATTTTGTTGTTCAAACATTTTAAAGTGGAAGGGCTGCAAGCCTGCAACTCCTCAATCGTTTTAAGAAAATCAATCATTCAAGGCTTTAAGCTTCTCTTTTTTAACTCATAAATTCGTTTTTTTTTTAAAGTAAACCACACTTTTGAGTTAAAATGTTTGAATAATATAATAGATTATCAAATTGATATTAACTTTTTTTATACGGAGGACGTCGTTCAGAGATTTAGAAGATTGTATTGAGCGGTGGCCATGAGTATGGACGCGAGGGGCGGCCGCCCATAACACTATTTTTTTAGGAACACTTATAATTTTTGCTTACTAGTTTTTTTAGTCAAGTTTTTACTTAGTAGTCTCTTTATATATATATATATATATATATATAATTGTTTTGATTAATTCTATTAAAAATATTTTATTGGAAAACCCTATTTCGAATGGATTTTTTGCAACAAAAGATGTAAAAATAAATACATTTGAATAATTAAAATAACACAACTTTATTGATTCGTTCAAGACACCAAAAGCCTTAGAAACGGCCCGGATTGTACTATTGTTTCCATTTGTTGTCACGGTCGCCGTGCAGAATAAAGTTCTAGTCATTTGTTTCTCATTTTCTTGGTTTGTGGTGCGGAATAGTTAGGTTCTTTGGTGTTAACCTAAATGTAATGCTTTACAAATGATTTTTGATTAAAAAAGATATCGTGTTAAAAGATATATAGGTAGCTAATACTCAAAAAGAAAAAATATAGCTACTTAATCATCACAACCAGTTCTAGAAAGCTTAACTATATATTTTCATATATGAGTTGGACGAAACTCGTAGGCATTAGTCATTTACTAGCTAGTTGCTATATATACATAACATCAAATTAATTAAGACAAACAATGATTATGTGAGAAAAAAAATTAGTATTTAAATCTTTTGACATCTTTAAAGCAAAGATTTATTTAAAAAAATCCTTAAAGCAAAGGTCCTAGCAATATGGGATGGCTCCCAAGCTGGCTGTGGAGCAGAGTGCAAGGCTGGTAAGGGAAGGTCTAAAACTCTATCATATCATGAATATGGGGACATGATCACTAGCCAAAAGGTGAAAGAGTGCATGTGTAGGTATTTGGACGATTGCTTTTGGAGCATTTCAAAATATAGTATACTATAGGTAGGAGCAATTGAAATATTGATAATGGCTAGGTATACTATATGAAGCATTCTTTCACTCACCCATTCCATATCATTCAACAATATGGATATGCATGCAAAGAATTAGAGAAACGCCAAGCTCGTAGCTTCCAAGTTTTTTTCATGAAAAGGAGAGATCTCCATATTAAGTTCGAGGCCTCGTGCACGCACGAGCACATGCTTCACTCTCTTTCCCATGAAAACTTTAACCACTTCTATAGGTCGAGAAGTGGGGTACACTATGATTTTCAAACTAGAAGATATTCATATATTGGGAATCACAAAGTAGTAATTGCGTGTATATGGCCTATTGGTGCGTATCACTCACAAAAGTTATCATTAAAGTTGAAATCTAAATGATTAAGGTGAGGGTATCGTAATTTTAAGGAATAGAGTATCTTATCCAATCACTAGAGGAGTTAGCATAAATTTTATGAGAGGTCAATAGCCAAATAAAAAGGAAAAACAATTTTTTTTAACTAATATGTTAAATTTAACTAAAGCAAAAATATTCATAATTATTTCAAATTATATAAAATGAAAATCAAAGCAGCACAAAGAAAATAAAAATTTTATAATAATAACTATTTAGAAAAGTTGAATTAGTTCAAATAGTTAAATTTATATTTCTCTTTGCACATAACGTACTGCTCAGCATTGCATTTTTCAACGTAAAAGACCACGTTATTTGTAAAAAAAAATTATCGTCCATTTTGTTTGAGTCTTATTTTGAAGAAGAAAAAAAACTAACAAAGCTCTCTTTCCAATTGCTATTGAGATCAAAAGTGTCGATGCAAAATGAATAAATTCATCAATCAAGTGATAACTTTTTAACTTTCATTCCTTCAAAAAAAACTTTCTAACTTTCATATTTTTAGCAACCAATTTTTGGTAAATAGACTTGGAGCAGCAATATATATTGGATGCTCATAAAACATATTTATTTATTCACTTAAAATTATGCTTAAGACACAAGTTAACGAGTCAAAAGTAAAAATATTTTGTTGTAATAAATGCATTTGAATTTAATAATTTTATTTTTGATTAATTAAATGCACAAAATTTAATTAGAGACTATTTTACTTTAGGTTGCTTAACAATTAACATATGCCCTTAGGGCACACGTTAATATGACCCACAAAACTTGAGTGTACCAATTTTTTTCCATTAATTAAGGTCTTTTATATGATGCATGAATTATACAGTTAATCAAGATTGTGCATGCAAAGTTATGTTGGGAACTTAATTCAAAGAGGCTGATCATATGTTCGTGGATAACAAAGCTTGCTGCGGTTTTCTAGTTAATTAAAAAAAATACTACTATAAAGATTGTGTACAATGCACCAAAAGAGATTTCTTTCTTAGTAAAAAAGAAGTGGTGCGTATCTTTCAATAATTTCTCCCAACCATGCATCAATGAAATACATGAATTACATTAACTTAAAGTACATATATATGTCCTTCCAGTCAAAGTACATGAAACCTAAACTATGGTGCATTTTTCTCTAGAATAACTTAATCGTGTAGTTAAAGCTAATTGGCCAAACTAAATAAATATCTAACCAAGACTAATGTAGTACTTTTATGTGTAGGGTTTGTGAAGTAATTGATCATATTGAGGCAATTCAGATCACCAAATCATTATTGATGATTCACTCATATTTGTGTTTAGGTCAGAGTTTCTAAAAGGACATTGAAGGATATTTTTGTTTTTCTCTATTTGTTGGAAGGTAGAAGGCAAGTATAGAAAAGGTGGTGAAAATATGTAGTTGGTAATGTGGGACCTTGCGCAGTGTAAAAACCGGGTTGGCAGAATGGGCTTTGTGGGTTGAAACAGCCCTAAACTCATACAATCCAATGGTTTTGGGACCCACCATACCAAGTCACGTGAGCCTTTAATAGCAGAAAATTTTACCCCTTACCACAATTATATTCCTATCGACACAAATCCTTTAAAATTCCAGATTTACCCCCAATTTTTTAATACAAAAATTGTAAAATACACCTACCCTCACAAGATTTTAAATGTGTTCTAGGAAACTCAATTTAATGAATTATGGACAACTTAAATTAAGTTTCCCAATGCAATTGTTTTTAGAGAAAAAATAGTTTGGCCAATAGGTTCCTTCAAAAAAAAAATAGTTTGGTCAATAGGTATGTGAGACATTGTCCTTGTAACTTTTAAATGTATAGAAATTGCAGTATATTTTCAAGTGTCTCTTCGTCAGGGAGTCATGAGACACGGGAGAAACAACGAGTTAAATGTTCTAGAACTGTTGAGAGGGGGCGCCATATTTCCACCAAAAATCTTAAGACATTAGTTATCTAAGTCATCTCTCTTATATATCCAATAAATTATCTAATCATGGACAATGTGAGACTTAACCGCTCACACTTGAAACTCAACATCCCCCACCCTCTCTCAAATGTGAGTTTCCACCTCCTATAACCAACAGATACCACTTATTAGGGAGTCTGAGGGCGCGGGAGCAACAACGGGTCAAATAGAACCACAAGAGAAAGACACGTCATATCTCAAACCAAAACTTTAAGACATTCGGTATATGAATAATCTCTCTCATATATCTCACTCTTCAATTAATTTCAAGCACATTCTCAAGTGTCCATTTAATTAATATTTTTGTCCTTTAATCTACATTTTAGGTTTTCAAATATGTTTATTGTTATTCTTTTTTTTTTGTTTAAACCAAATATAGGCGTTGACATATCCCAACAAATAACTTTTCATATACATGTACCGGTCATGAATCAAACCATGAACCAAATAGTTTAGGGGTCTAAGTATCCACCATTTGTGTCACACTATTTTGGTGTCTTATTATATGTAGTTAAAATATCAATAATTATTTTTTTCTTCCCTATTGGATACTAACTTTAGAGGAGTCAAATTTCAAAATTAAGACTTATCATTTTATCAAACTCGTGATTTGTCGGCATATATTTAAATGTAAGATTTATCTTTAATTTAGTTATTGATAATATTCATTTTACACTTTTCCATAAGTATAACCCATGTAAGGTTCGGGGTTCGAACCTCGGCCACCACAAAAAAAAAACATTAAATTTATTTTACTTATCAAAAAAAAAAAAGTATAACCCAAATGATAGAGTCTGCATGAACATTTAGTATGATAAGACGTCAGTTTGAACTCACAATATTTTCTACTTTCTTTACTGTTAATATGTGCAAATTTAATCGCTAGACTATTTTGAAAAGAAAAAAAAAATCACTTTCATGTTAAATTTACATGTTAATTTTCGAGTAGTTGGAATTTTAGTTTTTGAGGAAAGAGTAGTTGGAGTTTTTTTATGGACCAAATAAATGATTATGACCTTCCTTAAAAAAAAATGGTTATGACCCAAAAAAAGAATAAGATGGTTTTTAAGACGGGAACTGCTACGGTACACCCGTAAATTAAGGTGTACCGGTACTTTTATTTCAAAAAATTTTAAATTAACCATCATTTATATAAATAAAGAGATATTTGTTGATATTTGTATTCTAGAAAATATCATTTCATAAGAAAAAAACATCATTTCATTGTTTATAAAAATCGTACTAATTTTTTTTACATTTTATTGTAAAAAATAATCAAAATTCTCAATTATGAGTACTAAAAATCCAGAAAAAATAAATTTTATTTCGTCGACGTTTTTTATGAATAAGATTTAATTAAAATAATTATAGGTGATAGAAAACAATTTTTCTCTTCAAAAAATAACACGTTTAACTATTAAATTAATAATTTGGTGTATCAATACACTTAAATCTTTATGTGTACTATAGAATTTGCCTTTTTAAGACTGTCCACGTCTTGCTCAAAAAAAAAAAGACTGTCCACGTCAACTTGGTCTTGATACTTCATCATCGAACTTACATTTAGATTAGTTTGTAAGCCTCTCATGCAATCATGTGCGGAGGACTAATCCTATCATTGCCTCTTAAATCTCTTTTTATTAATTTAATTGGTTGTTTGACTTAAAGGTTTTTAAATTGGGTCATTTGGTTTTATTTTAACATTTTTGTGGTGTTGATAATATTTCTTTTTTATTTCTTTTTTCATACCTATCATTATCATGAATCATGCTAGCCTCTCTCAAAAAATGAATCATGCTAGCCTTGTATAATTTATGTCATAACTGCAAAGATATTTTAGAATTTAGTACTACTGTTTTGTATGTTGAATATTAGTATATTTTATGCACTTAATCTAACCAAAAGAATCTTACATAAATCTTACCTAAAGGATAACATTACATTGCAAAATACAAACTGGTCCTCACAATTCTCATATCTCTCCAATCTTTATTGACTATTACGAGTTTGTACAGATGTCATGCAGGGGTATTGAGTGCATGAGAATCGCAAACATCTATGTGCCATTACAACTTCTACCTAACTTCTTTTGTTGTACACAGAATGAGAGAGGGAGTAAACGAGTAAGGTGTCAAATTTGGCATGCCTACCATTTTTTGAGTTAATAGGTCTTTACTCCATGTGATATAGGTCATTTTCGATTTTTTTTCCTGTAGAATATTTTTTTTGATTCACCCCCTGTAAAATATTTTTGTTTTGATTTACCCCCTAATAGGTCAGACAAAAACTAATTTTATTTTATTTTTCAAGAATTTTTCGTTTTTGTTTGGCCTATTAGGGGTGTAAATTAAAACAAAAATATTTTACAGGAGGGTAAATCAAAAAAAATATTTGACAGGGGGAAAACCGAAAATGAGCTATATTACAGGGGGGGTAAAGACCTATTAACCCCTTTTTTTTTAAGGAATTACGTTACAAATAAGAAATGATATTTGTATAATTATTTCATTTATAACTTTTGAACAACATATGTTAATAAGTGTTCTTAGGGTACTAGTTAAGAAATTAAAAGTAAAAATAAATTAAAAGTAGAAATTTTATCGTGGAAATTGTGTATTTATTTAACTTAGGGTCATGTTAACTTGTGCCCTTAGGGCACATGTTAAGCATTAGATTCTTGCCACTAATGGTAAGTATTAATTGAAAAAAATTAATATTAAATTTTTTAAGTAATAAATTAACACAATTTCCAATACAAAATTTCTATTAGTGGAATCCTTAATATGTGCCCTAAGGGCCAAATTAACATTTCCCTTTAACTTATTACCCAAAAGTAACTTTTTCTCCGTAAAATTTAGCAATTGTGTTCTTACTCTCTCTTTCTTTTTCTCTCTATTACTATTTTTTACATATGAGAGGAAAGAATGTTGTTTCAAAAGTTGTCACTAAATAGTTGTATAAATATCATTACTCTAAACTAATCTACCTATTTAAAGTTTTTATGAAAACTTATGCATTTAATGCATCGGAAATTGAAGAATCAAACCATTTTAATAGATAATTTCTTAATTAAGAATCCTTAAAAAATGTCCTTAAAACACTCGTTAGCAAAAACTTGAAATTAAATAAAAGTTGATAAACCAATAAGGTTGAATTCGGTGGAATAGATTAGATTCCTATAACATACTTATTGAATCAACATCCAAATGTTTTTGATGTATTTATATTTAGGGAGCTTCTACGGTGCAGTCAGAAAACTGACTTTTTTGAAAAAGTTAATTTTAATCTTAATATTTGATTCATTTTTAAATTGTTGATTATTGATTAATGATCAATAGTAATTCATCTAGTAATGTTTGCAACATCTTGGACTTACAGGTATTATTTTATCGTTGGAATCTTTAACATGCAAACAGAGTTGATGATATTATGTGATAGTCTTAAGTGTTACACTTTGTGGGGTGTTACGCTTATAACAAGGTATGATAAAATTAGATTAAGTATAGTCTTATATATCTGATGAATTGACGATACTATGAGGACTGAACTTTTGATGTCATTGTACAAACAGTGGGGTGTTACTCATTAC
>Ga0315915_1000301_pt1 | contig 46329 bp, 25 predicted proteins | sample MpolbnodulesMG_FD_207738 | JGI IMG/M metagenome (GOLD analysis project Ga0315915, IMG submission 207738) | Medicago polymorpha root nodule microbial communities from Los Angeles, California, United States - branched nodules | ecosystem: Host-associated > Plants > Roots > Nodule | place: USA... | reverse complement strand
AACTAATTTAGTATATCAAATTAATGAAATACTTGTATTACTATCTCTTTTCTTTAGTATATTAATTAATGAAGGGAATGTCATTGTAAGATAGGCTAACTTAATCAACTAAAACAATTATTTACTCCACTACATTACAGTTTACAATCATAATAGGGATGAAAATATCTTCCATTGGGGACAAGAGTCAAGAGACAAGCAGAGACAAATAACTTAATAATAGATATTCGTGAATTCCTTGAAAAAAAAATACGTGAATAAAATGAATTGTTTTTTTTGTAAGGAATAAAATGAATTTTTATTTCAATCATCCTACCTAATGATATTTGTGCCTAACTTATTAACCTGATAACATAAATTACTTAAATAATTTTTTTAAAGAATTACTTCAAACTCTGTTAAATATTAAAGATACTTTCAAATTTAATAATAACTTTTTTTAAACTCATAAATTAAATATATGTGGGTGAAAGATTTAAAAAATAAATAAAGAATTTTCTTTTAGAAAAAGACAATTTCCTAAAATAAAAATAGGCATAAATCTTTGGATTAAGTATTTTCTTTGTAAGCTTCAGTCGCTTATATGAAAATGTAAATTTTTTCACATCACATATTTCACATAAAATATAATAATGTTTTGATAGAGTGTAAAATAGAAATTATTTATTTCACTCCCCGACGCTTCTTCAATGAGCCATCTTAGTTTATTTTTATAAACAAAGCCTTTTGGTACTTTTACCATAGTTGTCGATGTGGGACTTACGACATGGTCATTCTTTTTGTACATTTCTCCATATCCTGATTTTGTATCTTGTAAAATAATAAGTCTACAACAACACCACCCAGGCACCAGCTCCAACAAGGATCACCATTGCCCTTATCAAGAAGGTTATATAGTTGATACTTAGTTTCTTAAAACAAGGTGTGATATCTTATGAATTTTGTTACTTGCAATTATGGCATAAACTTGTTGTGAATCGTTCCATCAAGTTTTTTCTACTAAACTATTCTTCTCGTATATTGCTTATCCAAGCACCTCTTATATTGCTTACTCACTCGTTTGCAAAAACTTGGATGTGTTGTAGACAATTTGGTAATTTCATGGCACATGCTGAGAAAATGATAGGGCAAACATCAATTTTAGTCTATATGTGAGGTTTCTAATTTATAATTGCTAACACATCCTTAGTGTCTCTTTTGTTAGTAATTATGTGGAATAAATTGACCAACAAAAATTATATTCCATGACTAAACTGACTATCTAAAAATAGATTGAAGGACACTTGTGAATGTGTTTGAAATTTTGATACATTTATGCACCAATGTGACATCGAGTTAATTATATTTTCAAGGTTTAAAACCGCAGTTCACCCGAAATTAATAGGGATGAACGTTTGAAACAGAGTGTGTAATGGTTCCTTATTTCGATATATCATGTTGAAATAGCTAGACAGATTTGACTAACAAGCAACTACAAAACAGTACAGCGTGTGGTTCCTTATCAAGTCTAACCTCAAGCTTTGTAATCATTTAATACCATCTCAAAATATGATTGCAGCAGTGAGACATAGACATTGCCTTAATCACACTAAAAAAATCAGTCACAGTTAGAATATTTAGGAAAGAAAAAAAAATTCTATCTAGCGAAGATCAACACAAGCCTCTAGTGAAATGATAATGACATGATAATTGAGAAACCAAATTGGAAGCAATACAACAAGATAAAAAGAATGACTTGATGATCACTATATGATGATCAATATGGAAGATGATCCTTACAAAAACTCACATAGATTTCATTTGAAATTACTTTTTTTTTCATTTGAAACTACTTAAACTATTAAATAAAATAAACACATTACAAATGAAATCTACATATAAAATTTAACATAGCTCAGCTCATATTTTCTATATTTTCACATAAATTGCATCCTTCCAAACTTACACCCTCAATTATTTAGAGTTAAAGCATGATTATTTATTTTTATGTTAAAAACCATTTGATTATAAGTATTGATTAGTTTTTTACAAATGAAAACTGATGTTTCATTCACAGTAAAAAAAATTTGGCACGAAAACAGAGGTCAAAGCAAAAGTAGTACCTTCAAGCACACATACCCTGATTTAATAGGTTAGCCACTATAATAAAGAATCTAAAGTAAACATAACAAAAGAACTGAAGTCCCAACTTAAAGCTTTGCAATCCTTTAATACCATCCCAAAATATGATTTGAGAGTGTGACATAAAAACATTGACTTATTTACATTCGATCCAGCAAAATAGACATTTTTCATAAGCAACTTCACTACAGCTTGGCCATCAACAATAACTTTCTACCATTTGTGAAGGTTGATCAAGATCCATGGAACCTGCCATGAACAATATATAATCTTGATAATACCCTCAAATATAAATTATAAATTAATCATAATATTAATAAAAATAAAACAAATAGACGGGAAAGAATACCGTGAGATGAAGAGAAATCCTGGCACAATAGACAGGGAATCCAGTATAAAATTTCAAGGGTCCTCCTTTGAATGTTTTGACAGCACAGTCAAGACAGCCATTGTATGGATAATTCCCATCAGCATCAGGTTGCATCTTTTTAATTTGAATCATCGCATATTCAAATGGTAAGCTACAAGCAGCTGCAAAAACAATAGACACAAATATTCCACCTGAACAGGATATTCAGATGCATATTAGTGCTCATATAAGGAAGAAATCGTGGGATGCAAATAAAATACAACAGGGCACCAGACAAAGTTCAAGAGATAAATTGCAAAAGCAAAAATGAAACAAAAGCATACAAAAAAGGTGAAAGACTCAACTAATACAAGATTGAATCATTGAGCTCCAGCAGTCAAGGAGGATAAATTAAGCCAAATTGAGGCATGAAGTTAAGATTGACTTCTTATTTAGTTGAACAATTCAATGTGAACTAGGTCTGGTATGGATAGCTCAACTCATTCAACCCTACACCAAATGGTTTTTCTTTGAACTGGTACGTTATCTTAACTTTTAAGCAGAAAATTCTAGCAATTTAGGCTTAAAAGCATTTCTCAAATCGCAAATAATCAGAAACAAACATGGAGTATTTCAGTTTATTGCTATCAAGATTATACATCGAAAGGGAAAAGCAAAATACAACAAAAAAGGAGTAACTTATTACGCATCATAATACCTATGATACACATGAATCTAGTTAGCTGACAAGTGACAACACCTTTCATTAAGGGGAGAGATTATTAGGTAATCCAACCAATTAACTAGTAAATAGAATAGTTAATATCAGATAGCTGAACCCCAAAACCGCTATAGCTTGACAGTGGATTGTGGGAAAGCCCAACAGTATACATGTATAAAAAGTTAATGAAATATACAAAACCAAAAGGACAGAACTTTGGCACTCAACACTTGCCAATACATTTTGAAACAGGCTAAGGTAAGAATTCTTACCAGCCACAGCAGCCATTTCTTCAAGACCAATTGTATCCTTGAAGAACTCAGCACATCGAAAATACAATGCAGACAATGAAAAGATAGAATTTCTTAGTGCAGTAAGGGAAAGATCTTGCCATAGTGACAAGGGATGAAATGCTTCATTTGCCAAGTTTCTGAAAAACATTAAAACCCTGAAAGTAAGTTGAAAAGATAAAAGATGCATTGAATAAAAAATGCAAATGACTCACACAAAGCCTCAGACACTACTATTTTGGCTTCTGATCAGTAAGGGCTTTTGGGTTTCCGTATTTCTTGAAAAGGATATATTTTATTGGTTTTCTTTCTGAGGCTTTGTGTGAGTCCTTTTCATTTCTTATGCAATGCATCTTTTATCATTTTAACATACTGTAATGGTTTTAATGTTTTTTAGAGTGAATGCAACTGTACCTGATGTTAAAAGGGGTCTCTCACGAAGGAATAATGTTAGCCTTTTTGTATTAAGAGCCGTTACAGTATCTGCATGCTATCCTCAAAGTGTTGAGTTCTTCACAGATATTGTTGGTCTTGAAGAAATTGCTACTATGGTTGGTAAGTAATCTTACTTGAACTTGTTTCATAATTTATTTGTAAGTGTTGAGTACCAAAGTTTGCCAACAGATATAGTCTTTCCCTGTTCTGTCCCTTTGCTTTTGTATATTTCATGAATTTTTAAGTATATATGTATGATGTTGGGATTTTTGTATTGTTTGTGTACTATTTTTGTTTTTGCAATTGCGTCTATCACACTACATCGGTTTTGGGGTTCAATTATTTGATCATAGTATCCCATGATCTCTCGCTCTCCAAATAACTTCTTGGCTTACTATTCTATTTACTAGCTAATCGGAGGTTTTACCTAATAGACTCTCCTCCTAATTTAGACGTGTTGTCGGCAAACTAGATTCATGTAGGTCATAGGCGTGTTGTGATATGTATCAAGTAACTCCTATCTCGTTGTATTTTGCTTTTTCCTTTGGATATAGTCTTGATGCCAATAAACTGAAATAATTCATCTTAGATTCTTAGTTCATGTATTTGTTTTAGGCAATCTTAGTTCATGTTTGTTTCTGATTATTTGCTATATGAAAAATGCTTTTAAGCCAAAATTGCTTGAACTCTTTGATTAAAAGTTTTTTGACAAAAAAACATACTAGTTCAAATAAATACCATTTTGTGTTGGGCTGATCGAATGAGTTGAACTATCCATGTCAGGCCTAGTTCAAATTGAAGTGTTCAACTGAATTAGAAATCAATCCTAACTTCATAACTCAATTTGGCTTAATTTATCCTCCGTAGCTGCTGGAGCTCAATGATCCAATCTTTTATTAGTCGAGTCTTTCACTTTTTTCTAGTTGTTTTTGTTTCATCATTGCTATTGAAATTTGTCTCTTGAACTTTGTCTGATGCTCTTTTATTCATTTTATTTGCACTTCAAGGTTTCTTCCTTCATTGGACACTAATTCACTACTGAATATCTTGTTCAGGTGCAACTCGTGTCTATTTCTCTTGCAGCTGCTTGCAGTTTGCCATTTGAATATGTGATGATTCAGATTAAGAAGAGACAACCTGATGGCGAAGTGAAATATCCATACATTGGCTTTGTTGATTGTGCTGTCAAAACATTCAAAGCAGGAGGGCCTTTGAAATTTTACACTGGATTCCTGGTCTATTGTGCCAGGATTTCTCCTGATGTCGTGGTATTATTCTTTTGCCACTGTTTTATTCTTCAAACTACTATTGTTACTATTGATAGTACTATTATTATTAATTTAAAATTTATATTTAAAGGTATTCATAACTTTATATATTGCTCATGCAGATGCTATGTATCTTCATGTACTAACTTCACAATTGGGAGAAACTTGTTGATGGCCAAACAGCAGTGAAGTTGCTTATGAAAAATCTGTCTATTTTGCTGGATGAAATTGTCAAGGGATGAGATTTATGTGAAATACTCATCCGTGAGCATGCTCACTCTAAATTTTAGCTGAAATGAAAATATAAATAATATGTAATGAGCTATGTTAAAACTTTATGTGCAAGTTTTATTTTAGAAGTTTAAGTCATTTCAAATGCAATCTATGTCAACTCATTGTAACTATCTATTCGTTTTATGAGCATAGGCTGTTTGTTTGGCACTTGGTAAATCATCTTATTCAGCATGCCTACTGTTATCCTTAAATCAAATACCATCTATATGTATATGGCTCACTGATTTTAAACAATTTGTGAAAATGTTTCTCTCTGTCCTTAAAAGGTTTATAATGTGAATAACATCAGGGGTATTTCTGATGCAGTGAGGAGTTTTATGATTTTTGGGGGTAAACTAGTGGGAAAAGCTTTTGTTGTTCTTGAAGTTAATCATTGAATCATTCTTTTTAACTTGTTGTATTGCTTCGAAACTGGTTCCTCAATTTGTTTTTTTGAATGACAAATGTTAGTAGTTAGTTTGTTAGATTAAGATTTACTCGTTCCTCTGGGTTTGAACCAGTTGAGCTGCCCAACCTCCCTTGTTTCTCAATTATAATGTTATTATCATTTCAGTAGATGTTTGGGTTGATATTTGCAAGATAGTTGTTGTTCTTGAATATTCAACTGAGACAGATTCTTTGAATGTGATCAAGGAAATGTCTATGCCTCACTGCTCAAATCATATTTTGGGATGGTATATTGGTATTAAAGGATTGCAACTTGCAAGTCTTTAAGTTTAGACATTATTAATTCTATGTTTAGAATACTGGTTAACCAATTGGCTCATTTATTAGCTAAATTTACTTTGGAAATTATGCTGATTCAGAGGATGTGACTGAAGGTATTACTTCTGCTTTGACCTCCGATTTCGTTTTTCCATTGAAAAAATTAATCAATATTTCTAATTCAATGTTTTTAACATATAATTAAATTAATATAAACATGCTTTAACTTTAAATAAAAAAGTGTATTTGTAAAAATCATATATCTTTGACCTCTTGTTAAGTACCAATTAATTGTTGAAGATTTCATTTTCTGATAAATTGCAATGCAAGTAAGTTGTCCCTTGACATCATTCCAACTTCGATGCAACTTCTCCTTTCCTTTTCCTGAGGCTATGACTTAACGCTGGATAAAAAACCATTTTGAAGTTGCTTGTTGGTGAAATTTTTCTAGCTATTTCAACAAGGTATGTGTCAGTAAGGTGTCACAAATTACGGCTTGATGCCTTTTTCATTGTTATTCTTTGTATATATAGAGGTTACAAGGTTATACATATAATTACACTAAATAATTACGGAAACAAATCAATTTATGATTTATGTCCTTATATCTAGGAACAAATTAATAAATATAATAAGGAGAATAAATCAACTCCTTATTCACATAAGGTACCATTATTCAACTTGTTGGCGATGATGGTGATTGCACGTAAATTTCAAATTGTGTGTGAACGCACTAAGCTTTAGGCATCATAGTACTAATAATAGTAAGTTTTGCATAGTCTAAAAAGTTTATTCTTTTAAGATCATATTCCTATCTTAGTATGTTGCCAACTATATCTCCAACTAGTCTTGTTATACAAGAAAAGTAGTTAGTAGAAAAAACTTGATGGGTCGATTCACAACAAGTTTATCAGATAATTGCAAGTAATAATGAAATCCATAAGATAGCACACCTTATTTTGATAAATTAAGTATCAACTATATACTTACACATTCCATTATGGCATAACCATTTAAACAAGCAATTAAAATAGAATTATCATGAAATAAAAATAACAAATGCAACAACTACACATGAGTTTTTTTGGGGTAGCTTTATGGGTGCTTGGGTAGGTGGGGGACTGTTTTTCAGCTTTGTTAGATGCTACTTGTTATAATATTATGGACATTTCTGGGACAAGATACAAATGGAATACGTGTTTTCAATTAGGGATATTGTTATATTCATGTCCACTTGATTGAATAAATATACTTGTATGAGGAGTATTGTAAACACACTCTTGTTGAGTAAAATCAAAAGTGTGCATGTAACTCTTCATACATGTATGATGTATTACCGTCTCCTTCCTTTATTATATTAACTAATGAAGGTCATAGGCTAACTCAATCAATTGAAAAAACTATCTTTTTTTTTGTCAAACCGAAAAAGAAACTATTTACTTCACTAGCAATTGTTAAAACATAAGAAGATAAAATGGAAGAAAATAAGAGTGAAACAACGATTCCATTTTTCAAAAAGTTAAAAACGGGAATGAATTTTATCACTTGTTTATTTCTCTAATCCCTCATGTGTTGTTAATGAGAGACTGAAAAGAAATTGAGAGGATCCATTTCCATCTCCATTAGGAACCAGCTTCCATTGGTTGGGATACCCTCTAATTTTTCATCTTGGTTCATTTTTATAACCAAAGCCTTTTAGTGCTTTTACAATAGTTATCGATGTGGGACTTAGGACACATTCTTTTCGTACCTTCACCATACTCTGACTATGTAGTATCTTGTCACATAATTAATTGGCCATAACAATTGTTTTGTTTTTTTTAATGACAGATGTTAGTTGTTAGATTAGACTTTTCTCTTTTGTTTGGGTTTAAACTAAGGACTTTCAACCATTTTCCCTTGGCTCAAATCAACGAAGTGACAAAAGAAAGAATCTTGCAACACAGCTGCAAAAACCCACCTAAGCACCAACTCCTCCTACACTACAAAGGATCACCATTTGACTTTGCATTGTACCCATAAAGGCTAGTTTCCATTGAACTGAAAGGCTACTTGAATTTCAACTTCTTTTGGATCCTTGAATGCGGCTTTAGAAAATTGAAACTCACAAGCATGAGATTGCGGCTTACTTCGAAAAGAAGATATTCCAGCATAAACCAAGTTCTTTTAATATTTGTGTTTTCATTAATATAATGTATTTTTAATGCATAATTATTTACATCCTTATTAGAGTGTAATGTCTAAAATGGTTCAATTAAGACCACGACAATCTACTCACTATTATTTGCTTAATAATTAAAAGAGTTAAATAAGTTTTTTTTCTTATAAATATAGTCAATTTAATTTTTAGTCCTCGTAAAAAAAAAGTGACATGTTTTGGTCACTATAGAGTTTTTGCAACATGTAGTTTTAGTCCTATTAAATTAAAATGTCTAATTAAACTTAAACTTTTAAATCTTTGAATGATTTTTTAAAGATTTGTTTAAATCACATAAACCGACACTACCATTTATTTTAAGAAAGTAACAAAATAACAAATCATGGTACACTATGTTAACCCCTCAACAGTTTTCCTTGGTGTGATTTTCAAAAAATCATCTTCATCAATTATCATCGTCGAATCTTGAAGGACACATATTCCAGGAGACTGAACATCGTTATTTCCTACCATCCTAATATAACCAACATAAATTAAAATTAATAAACTGTATGATCGACGTTAAAATACAATTTAAGTTTTATTCAAATGTAATTTTTCCATATCATGAGCAGCAATCATATCAAGGTTGAAAATCAGCTTTGTAGAGTAAATGGTATTATGTACAGTAGCAGATCTTGAAGGAAAAAAAAATCTCAAATATCGAAATAATGAACGCGTTGCTAATAAAAAGTACATTTAAAATTACATATACCAAGATATAATAACCAAAAAGTTACCTTGCTAGATCTTGACTTTGGCAAGCAGCACAATGACAACAACATTATCGGTCTCTCCGGTGGCAACAAAACAATAAGTTCTTCAGCATATTGTTCAAATGAAGTGACCTTATATTAGAATCTAAAAAAAAAAATCAACATTTCAAAATAGTATTAAATAATAATAACACATAAAAGAAACACTAACCCATCATAATCCAACTCCATGGCTAGGGACGGATCCAGGATTTTTGAATAGTGGGAGCATCATATAAAAAATTGTCTTCTACTATTTTTTATATTATGGAAATTTTGAATGATTTTTTCATTTTCAATATCAATAAAAATATTTTTCTCTATATAAATAACTAAACAATCATTTAATTGGTCATCTCTCACTCGATTTCGCATTCAATTCTTGATAATATTTATATTGTCAAGAAAGGATTTGAGATATATGATGATAGGTGTGGACCAAGAGAGAAATAATTTGTGATAAGTGTGGGTAATGTTGTCAAAATATCAACTATTAGTACATTAAACTACTAAAAAAAAGTGTTTTTAAAATTTTTGTGTAGGCACAAGCCCACACCTATAACAACATTGATTCGTCCCTGTCCATGGCTATCATCTTAGTCTCCATTTCGTTCATATTCCCTTTTCATACCGACACCCGTCAACATACCCACCACATCTACATGACAAATGAAAGATAATTAATTAATAAACTATACTTATTAAAAAATATTATGGACAAAAAAATAAATTTTAATTTCCATACCGACTAAGAAATCAGTGTTGTATTGAAAAGTGAATATATCACTTGGATTGAATAGATATCCAAAGGTACACCGTTCGTGTCACATAATTTCAATTTTGTGTTGAACTGAAAATTGAGCTTGTACTTGTGCCTTGTTGTCATGGAGTTTCCAATTTGTAAATCAAAGTCCTTCTTATAGTTGCATGAATCTTGTTTCCTGAAAACACAAACATTTAATTAATTAATAATAAATATCATGATTGTTGTCAACCAAAAAATAATAGGAAAAAATAGAGTGTTAAATATAACGACAATCATATTTATACTAAAGAAACCAGAATAACCAAAACATATTTATATTGGTCTTTTTTATGTCAATAAACAAAAGATTATTGGTTTCATTTAATAACGACAATCATGTTTATACTAAAAGTCATGATATTCGCCATGGAATGTAAATTAATGTCCACGTGCAAAGCAATGCCTATATACTCCGGTAACTCATAAGGTTTTCACACCTTGTGCGTGGTGAATCATCGTTAATACGTCATTTTAGTTTGTTCAAAAAAAAGGTTTCCATCATTCATAAACTATCTGTTAACAAAATATATATAAAATCAAGAAAGAGAAAATGAGAATAACAATGGAGGCTTGGGTTTCATAGAATATCAATAGTTTAACATCATCAAAGGTTATAATAGAATATATAATAAAACCTAATGGACTCTAACTTGCTAATATAAAGGCCCAATAACTTAAGTCCAATACTTTATTATCTAACATCTACCCTCAAACTCACAATGAGTCAACAAGAAGCATTGTGAGTTTGTCAAACAAAATACGAAAAACATATTAAATAATATAAAGGTCTAACACTACCCCTCAACCTGAAGCTTACTAAGCTTTAAGCTTGTTGCAAACTAACCCAGAAAAATGAACCAAATCAGCTGTCAACAAAACCAATGGAGGGCAGCAACCAACCAAAGTGAGTTATCTTCGTAGAGAGAGAGCAGCAAGAACCATCACCATCAACCAATCAAAGAGAGAACCATCCAAACAATAGAACCAGTAGAGAGAAGCAGCCATACATAAGAACCAATAGAGGAGTAACGAAAGAATCATAAAAAAATGGGAGAAGTGCAATCAGAAGAATCAAAAGGGGGAGAAATGCAATCAATCAGAAGAGCCAAAATGGGGAGAAGTGCAATCCAGAAGAACCAAAAGGGGAGAAGTGCAATGCAATCAAAAGAATGAAAAAGGGAAGAAATGCAATGCAATCAATCAGAAGAATCAAAAGGGGGGAGAAGTGCAATCAATCAGAAGAACCAAATGGGGGAGAAGTGCAAAGTGCAATGCAATCAATCAAAAGAATCAAAAGGGGGGAAGAAACCAAATTGTGAGAACTTAACTTACCAAGCAACCAATTGTGAGCACTCGACTCACCAAATAACCAAAGCATGAGCATTCGACTCACCGAACAAACAAACCAGTTGTGAGTACTATCTTGACTCACCAAACAGCCAAACGAATCCAAATCAAACCGAACTGAACCAAACAAACCATCCAAAGACAAACCAATATGAACCACAATAAACCAAACTAAACCGAACAAAACTAATCCAACACAAACTGCAAACCAAACCAAATCAAACCAAAGAACAATAAAGAGACCGAAAAAGCCAAACTCAAACGCCACAAAAGCCATAAAAACACACCAAGACTCAAATAACCCACAAACAAGGAACTAGACTCAAACAACCAACAAACAAGGAACTAGACTCGAACAAAAAAGAGATACGAGGCCAAAAAAGAACCAACCGAAGAAACACAACAAACCAAGCCACGCACTGATGATTGTCAACAATGCCAGCCACAATTGTTCTAACCAAAAAAACCATTTTTATTTTATTTTACCACGTAATGAACAAAGGGAGGAGCAACTTAAAAAAAGAACAAAAGTGCTTTTCATGACAATTGCAATTTTCGGTCCCATCTCCAATTGAGAATTAACCCCAAATATGTCAATTGTACGCAAGATGAAACTCACCCAACAATCAGCTTACTAAAGCCAATTCAATGTTATATTTTATTCCACCTAATTCAAATTAACCGAAACTAAAGAAAGAACCAACAAACCTCATATACATCTCGTCCTTCAAACACACAAACCAAGACAACATATTCCTAAATTTTTAGGAACTCAACGACGGAAGCGACAACTAATTCAAGGAGGATCGAACCATGCTCTTGATACCATGTTAACAAAATAGATATAAAATCAAGAAAGAGAAAATGAGAATAACAACGGAGGCTAGGGTTTCATAGAATATCAATAGCTTAACATTACAAAAGGTTATAAGAGAATATATAATAAAACCTAATGAACTCTAACTTACTAATATAAAGGTCCAATAACTTAAGTCCAATACTTTATTATCTAACATTATCAACCATTATCTACACCATATAATTGATTAAATCTTTATTATGGTATTGAAATATTATTTCTTTTCACAATTATAGCGATGACTCAACCATTATAGACAACCGATACAAACAAACTTTAAGAAATAAAACTGAAAACCTTATCAAAATTAACAAAATATATAGGTATACACGAAGTAGATCCGAAACAATTAGGGTTACGACCGAAAGTGAAATAATAATATTATAACTTTTTATGTTTTTTATTTTATTTTTACAAAATGATACAGTAAAAAAACGGATGTGTGTCGCGATTTACATCACAAATAAACCAAGCACGGACAAGCCAAACAACTATGCTCCATGATTTATTCACATGATTGATCTCAGAGATGTTATCAGATCTTGGTACCATTATAATATCGGTTTTTAGATTGATGAGGAGGAGGAATAGATGGATGAGACAATCAAATAAGAACGAGGTATATATAGGTTAACGGTATAAATGAAGTATTATGCAAAACAATATAAAAATATGATGCAAAAAGACAAAATGATGCAATATGACTGGTTCAACAACATAATAAGGACACGCATCAAAATGTCATTGGATTTCCAACCACAAATGAAATGATTAAGAATTTTCAACCACAAATGAGTTCCGGTTACAATTTGATTTAAATTAGTAATTGAGCAAAACATTAGAGATCGTGAAATTATTGTACCGTGAAATCATGATACCAAATAAAAGAATTTTTAATTAATGATATAAGTTAACATTATTGTGCCATTTTTGTATCCCTTACATACCTTTTTAAAAATTCAAAAATTAAAAACATTTCTTAAAAAGAATTCACAAATTAAAACCCTTTGATAATAAAATCAATGATCACGTCAGGCAAAACAATGATACTACCATAACATATGCCCAAATCAAAACAATTAATGACAACTAGCATAGAGAGAACGACACGTGTACGATAAAAAAATGAAGCCAAATGTTTATAATAGAGATTGAATACAAAGAGTGAATTCGTAATTATTCTTTTTAGAATTTGTAGTGAATTTGTTGTACAGAGACGAAAGTAGCAAGCATTAGGGTGTTATTTATTTTCCTTGGTTAAACATAGGCCAAGTCATAATTAGGTTTCCAATTAGTTTCCCTGGCTTTTCTAACTAAATAACAATTATAATATTTGTTTTTTTTTTTGACAAAATATTTGTTTGTTGTGTTTTTATTTTCTCATCAAAATATTATGTTTTTATTTGTAATTTTAATTATTTATCAATTATCATTATTATAAAATGCTAATAGAAATGACAGGTAGAAAGAAGAACACAAATTATATAAATAAAGTTTGGCAAAACAACTTCGCTAAATGGGTTTATGATCAATTGGAGCACATAACTATAATGATAAAACAAACTCAAATAGATAAGTTAGTTGTTTAAAGTAAAAAATTAAGCTTTAAAATATTGGTTGTGAGTGAGATAAGTATAAATTATTGTACCTTCTATGTTTTATGTGGAATTAAAATAATATAATAGTATTATTATTAAATAAAAATCTTGTTTTCTTGTGGACCAGCCTCTCCTTGAGGAAACAATAAATATAAACAGTGGAACATATGATAAAGAGACAATTGTAATGAAGATGATCGTGATTGCTTTTAAATGTACACAAACGAAATTTGTTGATAGTCCTTCAATGAAAAAAAAACAAATTCACGTACATGTGAAACAGTTGAATTCTAGTAGTAAAACTATAATGTTCTTGTAAGAGCTACAAACAACCAACAAAACATTCAAAGCTCAATGCTTGGCCAACCATCACCTAAATCAACATTTCTCCCATGTTTCTTTATGTAACTCTCAGAGGAAGAAATCTGCCGCATGCCATAACCAATATATAAGCTTAAGATTACCTTTCAAATATAAAATAATAATAAAAATAATAGTGGTAAAAAGTAGTAGTGGTGGTTAAAAAAACATAGTAAAGGAAAAAGAATATTATTACAAGATAAGGAGAAACCATGGAAGAATGTTTCTCAGTGAATCCAAAAAAAAAAAAAAATCTGAATCATCCTTATTGGATGTGTTTGACAGCATAACCAAGATATCCAGTGTATGGATAGTTTCCTTCAGCATTAGGTTGTAAAAAGTACAGATACCACAAGTGCATGTGAACAAGAGATTAAACAGCAAATGGTGAGAATAAACTCGTTCTTTTGCAATATAATAAAAAGAGACTTTCACATATGTAGCTTAATTAATGTACAAATCACTGAAACAAAAAACATCAAACAAAGTTCAAGAGCACTAACGGAAACAAAAGCATGCAATATAAAGAACCATATTTAACGTTTTAAAGAAAAATGAAATGATAGTTGGATTATGAATAAGTTTTAACTACTTGCATTGTGGGTAATTTTGAAATATCAATGAAATATTTGTAGTGAACAGTAATATCAATAATTAGCAAGCACTCAACACTTGCCAATAATTTTTTAAATAAGTCCAAGAAAAATTACTTACAAAACTAAGCATGCCCTTCACGAAAAAGAAAACATAAAGAAAGGAAGACTTCCCCAATAAAATGCAAACAATGTCACGACTCTTAAACCATAAAGAGCAGCATTTTGCATAAATGACAAATTTCCTTCAACATTAGGAGTCTCAAACTGTGAATCTAAATTGCATCTGCAGAACATTAAAACCACATAAAAGATAATTGCATGAGATAAGAAACGCAAAGGACTCATACAAAGCCTCTGAAAGAAAAGCAATAAACATATCATTTTTAATGGAATTAAGTCCCATTTGTGTGTGTGTGTCTGTGTTTATTTGAAGAAAAAAGGAAATTTAAAAGTACATACTCAAAAGCTAAAACAAACAGTGTCTAAAAAATAAATTGTTTAACAACTCACGTAAACAATCCAAGCAGAAGTACGATGGTAAGCAAGCTGCTAAACACCAAGTGCACCACGAGTAATAGTAGAAATTTCTTAATTTTCATGGCCAACAAACCTGATAAACTCCAATTCTTGAATGAACAATTAAGTCATAAGCTGATAGACTTTAATGTTTGAAACAACTTGCAAATGTGTGACAATTTTATGTTATATATATGAATGTTTTTTCGTAGTATTGTTAATAGATATATAGCTTTTATCATGTAATAACTATTACAATGCATTCACAACACATGATAAGTAAAGAAAGATTACACTCACATATATATAACATTAGCAGTTTTTAATTTTTATTACAACATGAACAAATAGAGTCAAGAACAACATAGTTTTTCAATGACACTTAAAACACACACATTGATATCCCCTAAATTTCCATTCCCTAACCAAGTTAATGAAATTGGGGCATATACATGACACCTAAATTAAAAACCCGTAGACCGGATCACAAAACCATAAATGTGTAAATCAATAGAACACTTAACACAATTTTGTAAGCGTATAATTTTGTAATATCAATAGAATGAAACACAGTAAACAACAGTTGGTAAGAGCAAAAAATAACAAGTAGACAGAAAGGAAAAACAACAATTCACACAAATACAAGAATGAAGAGTAGAATAAAATTATACCAAATAAAGCAAGCTTTATAACAAAATATATGTTTTATGTTATAATAATAATAGAAGTATTAGTAATGATAGTAGCTACAGTATGAATAATAATTAGAAAAATATGCAAAAGAATAATATAAAGACACAATAAACAATCCTAACACAATGGTAAGTAATCCAGTGTAAAATACAAAGGGTTATTTTTCTTTAAAGATTTTGAGAGCACGATCATCATAAGTGGTGCATGATAGTTTCTTTCGGCATCAGGTTGTCAGTTCAGGATCCTAGTTTTCACATGATAAATTAGATAGACAACTGCTGAGAATTTAGAGATACAGTAGTTTCAGTTGAACAAGAGATTCATTAATTAGAAATTGCAAATAATCATAACTAAACAGGAATTAAGATATAATATTTCATTTTATTGCAATCAATATATATTAAAAGGAAAAACAAAAAACAACAAGAAAGGAGTTAACATACTACATAACATTAATACCTATTATCTACATGAATCTAATTATTTGACAACACATCTGCATTAAGGGGATAAATTTAAGTAATCTTAATGGAAGCGTATACTTTTGTAACAAAATAACATTTATGTAAGCATATACTTTTGTAAAATCAATGGAATAAAATGTAGTGAACAACAGAAGATAAAAGCATAAAATACCAAGTAGTGAGAAATGAGAAAAAACAATTTGCACGAACACAAAAATTAAGAGTAGAAGAAAATTGTACGAAATAAAACTAGCTTTATAACAAAATATAGGTTTTATGTTAAAACTCTTTTGTAAACTTGAGATTTTTATGAAAACAAGCATTACACATTTCTTCACTTGAGGTTTCTTATTATTAACTCTACGTTTCATTATATGCACATAGACCACATTATTTTTTCGTTGTGGCAAAAGATAGTTATCTCAATTGTTACTATGAACACATAACTCATATGTTAAATTATCTCTCGTTGTAGCGAATAATAATTTTCCTTTTTTTTTTTTTTTTTTAATATGAGCACATAACTTGTGGGCTACATTATCTCTTCGTTGTAGCGAACTGTATACTATAAACAATTTAGTTCATAGGCTACATTATGTCTTTGTTGCAGTAAACATAGATTATCTATAATTATCATGAGCTCATTACTCATAGGTTGCATTCTCTCTTTGTTGCAGTGAACATTAATATTGCATTATCAATAAAACATTAAAACATAGTTTGATATAATTTTCTTTACTAAAACCAATTCATGTTGTCAAAGTTTTTATAACATTGTTATTGTAATTAAATTCATATATAGTATCACATGAAACTTGTAAAAACAACTAATCCTTACTACTTTGCTTAACCATTTAAATCTCGTCTTTATTATTTAAAAGCAAATACCACAAATAAGATTATCTTTTCTGAACAAAAAATAATTTGTTTCTCCCATAAATAAAATCATAACTTGGAAAAACTTGTCACAAGGTAAATTAACTACTCATTGGGGTATATTAAAAGTTTATCATATGATACATGGTCTTGAAGAATACTCCTCTTGGTATCCACTATAAATGGACTATGTATTGCTTTTATTCATTTTTAACTTGATGTTGCAACAAGTTATGTATTTTTAACTCATTAAATGATGTGTGTCTATAAGTTAAAGTCAAATGTTAACATGTAAGTCACTCTATATAGGATATTCGTTATAAAGTTAAAATATTTTCTTTTCCGATGCAAATTTTTTATCTTTAGTTTACTTAAATTTGTTTTAGGATATAAGTTAGTACAACCTTAGAAAACATTGATATGTATATTTCAACACACATGTAACATTTCACGTGTTGACAAACCTTGCAACTTAGCGTATATTAAAAATTTATTTAACAATCCAAATCAAAAGTGTGCCACGTGTTTATTTAGGAATAAAAGAAACATTTATTTACTTATAGCTTGTTTGCTTTTGCGATAAATTGGCAACAAATGTGCGTTTAAGGTATAAGCTAATAATTGTGGCTTCATAATTTTCACATTTTGTGCATTGGGAAGTGGAAATGAGCCTTCAAAAGCTAATCCAAACATACACTTAGAACACTTCATTTATGATATTTTAAACCAAACAAGTACTCTTAATAACCTTTGGAAAAATAGATGAGGCAAAGTCCCACATCGAACCTTCTTAAAAATAGCGAGAGCAAGATTAGTAATATACATATGGGAACAATGGCACAAAATCGAGTAATTCGGGATTTTGAAAATATTTGCTTCTGAAAGCGCTTTTCTCATGTTGATATTCACAATGCTCAAGGATTACTACATCGCTATCTTTAAGGTTTTTCATTTCTTCCCTTGTTTTTGTTTTCCTTTCAATATTTTGTTTCAAGTTTTCCTTAATCATTTATGTTTTCGAGACATAGCAATTCTATACTTGAGTCAAGCTCTTGGTACTTTTAATATTCTCCAAGAGGAGTATTCTTCAAGCTCATTAAGATTTTGGGATATTCGTAATATTTTCTATATTTGAGTCATGTAATTCTACTTTTCCCTAAACATAGCAATTCTAGATTGTTTTGATGTAACTCACGAAGAAATCATGCAAATCGATAAAACATGACATCTAAAGACTTATGAAGACTTTGGGAAGATCATGGATGAAGGTTCAAAAGATCTCGGAAGACATTACAAAGGGAGTATTGACATGATCTATTTTTCCAAAGTTTCTTTTACCTCATCTATTTTTCCAAAGTTTATTAGGAGCTAAGTGAACACATTGCACTTCATGGAAATTATCAAACATAGGAATACTTTTCTTATAATTTAAGAGGTGAACAATTTCGGAAATGAAAATTTATCTCTTTTTCTTCTCCAACTTTCTACTCTCCTCTTCATTCAATTTCATTTTTTTTTCATTTTCCCCCTTTAGTTTCAGTATTCAAGGCACACTTTTGCTTTGGACCGTTCAATATATATTTTTTAAAATGTTAACATGTACCCTTGGAACACATGTTAGTATAAAAATAAATAGAAATTCTGTAAATTTATTTTTCAAAAAGTTGAAAATTGATCTTTCTCAATTAATACTTGTTATCAGTGGAATCTTTGACATGTGGCAAAGGTACATATTAGCATTACCCAACTATTTAATAAACTCCAAGTTGCAATATAGGTTTCTCAATATGACAATTGTCACACATGTGTTGAAATATACCAAAGAGCTAACTCCAAGGGTTTTGTCTAGTGATAAAAGTGCAGGTATTGAATTTGAAAGGTGCTGAAATATATCAAAGAGCTCATTCCAACGGTTTTGTCTAGCAATAAAAGTGTAGGTCTTGAATTTGAAAGGTCTTGGATTTATGTCTCGTTAGTGTCTTTGAAGGGTGACGAATGTAAATATAATGTAAGTGTTATTTGAGTCTAAAGACCTTTTTAGCTAAATAAATGATTCTTTTAATGCTAATGATATGCCACTTTATGGAAATTAATTTAAAATTTCAAATATAGGAATACCTCACTCGCTTATAATTAAGAGGTGAAAAATTCTGGAAACTAAAATCCATCTCTTTTTCTTCTCTAAAGGCATTCTTCATTCAATTTTACTTTTATTTTGTCCTTTTACTTTTAGTTTTTAAGGCACTTTTGTGTTGGACTGTTCAATAAATTTTTAATATACCTTAAGTTGCAAGGCTTGTCAATATGAGAAAATGTTACACGTGTGTTGAAATATACATATCAATTTTTTTTAAGGCAATGCTAACTTATACCCTAAAGATACATGTTAAAAAAACTAAAAATGAAAATTTTGTATTTGAAAAGAAAATATTTCAACTTTATAACATATATCCTATATTGAGTTCCTTACGTGTTAACATTTGACATTAATTTATATATACACATCATTTAATAAGTTAAAAATACATAACTTGTTGCCACGTCATTGGATGTGTCTAAAACTCTTTTGGTATTTTTTTTTGTCAAGTAACCTAGTGGTTAGAATTCACCTTTTTTAAGGTGAATAAATAGGGTGTTCGGAGTTCGAATCCCGACCCATGCATATAATAATGCATGTCCCTACCAACTGAGTTATGCTCACGGGGACAATAAACTCTTTATTTTATAGTAAAAAAAAATTGTTTTATACAAAAAGAAAAAAAAACATAATTAAAGGTGTATTGGTAAAATGTACTGTATACATCTAAAACTCAACAAGAAATTTATGAATAAGTACAATGAATTTTTTTAATGAATATCCTATATATTTTTTATTTTGAATAATAAATATTTTAATCTTTAAAATTGTAGAGATTGACTAATTTAGTATATCAAAATAATGAAATACTTGTATATCCGTCTCCTTCCCATATTCCTCCATCGTAAAATGTTCGCTCTAGTTGACTTTTTCACATATGTCACTTCATAATTTCAGTCTTTGATATCTTTAATTATATTTTAACAAAATTATAAAAAGGTATATTTTGAAAATATTCATTCTTTAATTATCTATTAGTGATTTATTAATCAAACTAAATCATTCATTTTTTGTCCTCATGAGCTTAACTCAGTTGATAGGGACAAATGCATAATATATGTAAGGTCCGAGGTTCAAACCCCGGCCCTCACCAAAAATAATCACTCTTTTTTTTTTTGAGGGAAAAAATAATCACTCATTTTGTTATCAATAAAAAATCACTCATTTTACAATGAAGATAGTAATTAATAATGGGCAGGAGAACGTAAGAAAGACTACATTAATGAACTAAAAAATTTATGGAAAATTTTAACAAGTGTCCCGGAGCATTAGTTAAGAACCTTAAATGATAACTTTTTATGAAAGTTTGTGTAATCAGTGCATTAAAAATTGAAAACTTTGACATTATTAAAGAATAGTTACTTAATTTAGTAGGCTTAAAGAGTGCCTCTCGGGGACACTTGTTAGCAAGACCCAAAATTTATTAACCGGTTATAGAGAGATCAAATGGAAGTGTGAAACAAGGAAACCCATTGATGTGGGACTTAGGACACTGTCATTCTTTTTGTACATTCTCTATATCCTGATTTTGTATCTTGTCACAAAATTGGCCATAACAAGGATCTTGCAGCAAAGCTGCAAAAATACTCTCATGTTGTGTGCAAGTGTGAGTTATATGTCCCACATTAAATAGAAAAATGAAGATTGACCACTTTATAAGTTAGAGGACCCATAAATCTATTGTCTTAAAATTTTTGATAAGAGTGTCGCGTCCCTCTCACATATGTGGTTGCTCTGCCTAGATGTAGGAAGCACCCGCTCCAACACTACAATCCTCAAAGAATTACCATTAGCATTACCAAGAAGGTCATGAAGATCATCAAACTTCCCTTCTGAATCATGAGCATATTTGGTTCAATTTTTGGTCCGATTTTAATTACCTTGATAAAATCTCAAATATTATTGTTGCATTTGTTACTTTTATTTCTTGATAATTCAATTTTAATTGCTTGTTTAAATGGTAATGCCACAAGTTTAAATGGTAATGCAACAATGGAATTTGCTGTGACTCATCAATTATTTTGTACTAACCATTCTTCTCGTATAAGACTAGTTGGAGGCTGGGAATGCTAAGATAGGAAAATCGTCTTGAAAGAAAAAATTTGCTAGAGTATGGTCATGAAGTTTCTTTTAACGGCAAATATTAATACTGTTTGTATTATGTTGATCGTCGACTCCTCGCCCTCCCAAACACTATGAAATTTGCTATTGACAACTTAAAGTAGGTTGCATACTTCCTTTCAAGTTTTTCTTAATCATTTATGTTTTCGGGACATAGCAATTCTATATTTGAGTCAGGCTCTTGGTATTTTTAATATTTTTCAAGAGGAGTATTCTTTAAGTTCGTTATGATTTCGAGACATTTGTAATCTTTTTTATATTTGAGTCATGTAATTCTACTTTTTCTGAAACATGACAACTCTAGGATGTTTTAATTTAATTCACGAAGAAATCATACAAATCGGCAAAACAAGACATCTAAAGACTTAAAGAATTTATTCATGATGTTACTTAAAGAATTTGATTTACTTAAGTACCTAAACTTGTTATCAAATTTAGGCCCACCAAAGAAATGCTCCCAATTGAAAGCACAGCAACAGGTTCTGTAAACTGATCTTGAGTCATGTCTGATTTGTTGCATGGAACGGCTTGTAATGAGTTCTCTAAAATCTAAATTTGTTTTTCCATTTTTTTAATTTTTGAAATAAAATCATTTTTTTATTTTTATTTTTAAATTAATATATATGAAAAACAAAATTATATAGTCACTGTACCACGTAATCAAAAAATACTGACCCAACGTGCCACGTCAGCTCATTTGCACAGTCAAGGTTTATATTTGAAGAATCTTGATTTTACAAGAACGAAAGCTAAAAAAAATAATATTAGCAGCAAAACTAAAAATGACGTATATTGCAGCAAGTAAATCATTATTAACCCTAATATATTTAGATATACAAGGAGGTGATTGGGGATTAGAGATATGTTTTTGAAATAAATTCCAAAAATTAAAGGAATAACATGTGCTCGGACTAGTGGTGGAGAAAAAGAGTGGGGAAGCCGGAAAAGATGGTTGAAGATGTGGGGGAAGAAGGAGCCTTTGTGGCAGGGAGTTGGGAATGATGAAGAAGAAGGCTTAATTGATCTTTTGATCCCATGACTAATTTCTTGTTTTCATTTTGGTTCCATATATCTCCTAAAATCAATCTTTTGGTCCCCTATGTTTGTCTCCGTTGTTCAAATAAATCCTGGTTATTAACTTCAACCTCAAATGTCTATGGTGGACCAACCTTAAGAGTAGTCCACCATAGATCCTATTAATTGTTTTAATTTAAACCGTTTGATCATTTCTTTTAAAGGATGACCATTAGATTACGCAAGTATATTTTATCTTCCAATGACACGACAACAACTAATTAATTTTCCTTCAATTTCTTCATCTTCTTCCTCGCTCTTGTTCATCATCTTAAACATCGCATTTATCAACACCATCATCATCATCTAAGAAACACCAAAAACACTATTCATCTTCAACAACATAAAAATACCATCATCAGAAGCGCCAGAAACACCATGCATCATTATAATCTCCCTGTTTATGGTAGTAGCAGATTTGAAAGAGAAAAAAAAAAACCAAACATAAAAACATTATATAAACATGAATCAAAATAACATAATCTTCTCGTAAGAAACAAAACAATACAAAAGTGTTTTAAATAACAGGTAGCAATTTCGGAACCAACGTTAAATAAACACAAATCCATCATAAAATTAACATGAATCCAACACTAAATTACATAATCTTTTCTTAAGAAACGAAACAAAAGGGTTTTTTTTTTTGACAAAGAAACAAAAGGGTTTTAAACATACCCTTTTGATTTTTGAGAAAAAAAGGTAAATAAAATTAAATGTTGTTGGTTCAGTATAAGATAAAGTAGACCAACATCAAATATGTAAGGTGGACATTACTTAATCCATGTATAGGTGATAAATTTTCTAAATTACTTAGGTGATAAATTTTCAAATGTGAAAGATGTTACATATATCGTGTGTACCAACATACACATAGCATATCCAGCATCTTTCACATACTTCGAAAATTTATAAGCAATCTTAGTTCATATTTATAAGCAAAGCATTTCAGTACTTTTACCATCGTTATCGATGTGGGACTTAGGACACTATCATTCTTTTTACGTTCTCCATATCCTGATTTTGTATCTTGTCATAGAATTGGCCATAACAAGGATCTTGCAGCAAAGCTACAAAAACAGTCCCCCACCCACCCAAGCACCCGCTCCAACACTACAATCCACAAAGGATTACCATTAGCATTACCAAGAAGGTCTTGAAGATCATCAGACTTCTCTTCTGAATCATTGCAATTATGAACATATGAGCATATCAGTTCAATGGATTACCGGTCCAACTTTGGTCCGAACTTGAACAGGTGAGCATATTTGGTTCGATTTCCGGTCCGATTTTGATTACCTTAATAAAATCTCAAATATTATTGTTGCATTTGTTATTTTTATTTCTTGACAATTCAATTTTAATTGCTTGTTTAAATGGTAATGCCACGATGGAATTTGTTGTGACTCGTCAAGTATTTTGTACTAACTATTATTCTCGCATAAGACTAGTTGGAGGGTGAGCATGCTAAGATAGGAAAATGGTCTTGAAAGAATAATCTTGCTGGGTATGCTTATGAAGTTTCTTTTAACTGAAAATATTAACATTGTTAGTATTATGTTGATAATGGAGATCGTCGACTCCTTGCCCTCCTAAACACTATGAAATTTGCTAATGACAACTTGAAGAGGGTTCCATGCTTCCTATTTCATGGCAATTTAAAAGATTGATTTACAGCATATATATAGGTTACTTAAATATGTCATGACTGCGATTATAGATTGAATATTGATCTGTGCTAAGTTTCTAACATGCATATGGACACAAAAACCACCTGAAATGAACAGCATATGAAGTTCGTCTAAGCCGGAATTGTTCTGATTTTCATACTTGGACGTAAGTTTATGAAGTTGCAAGAGCCAAGAGAAGGCAGAGTAAATGTTGAAAAGAATTTTTTTATGTAATATAATGTATGTGTATAAAATTATAATCAAATAAGAAAAAAGAAGCAAGAACAACAGCACTCAACATTAGTTTATATGTACTTCTGGGGAGAGCTTATGAAATCTTGAATCCATTGAAGGTACCATTAGAAGCTTTGTTTGTTTTTATTGATCACCAATTAAGATATGTATTCTTCTCTGTGTGTATCAAGAAAACTGCAATGGTGTCAGCCTGAAACTGAACAGGGCTCAGTTTTAAGAAGACAGCAAATGTAAACGTAATGGAAAACTGAAATAAATAACAAGTATATAACAATATAACTAACCACGAGAAATGTAGTTACCTATGATATCATGTAAAAAAACCCAATATTTGGAGGACTAAATCCCACAAGCCTGAGAGAGTATAGTAAATATAAAGCATAGCCAGAGTTCCATCTCTAAGATTTTGAATGCTGAGGTTTATATAAGGTTAGTTCCTGTAAAGAAATTTAACTGTGAGTAAATTTTTTGTATCTTTGAAACTGAACATTAAATTTTAGCCAAATGGATAAATGAGGTTACCTTTGAACAGAATTCATGATCATGATGCAAATTTGAAGTTTTCACTATTGTTTCCCACTTGCTATAGCTGGATGCTCTACTATAACCTATCCTTTTAACAGCCTGTGATTGTGTTCCTCGACTCAAATATATGGACGGACTCTTCAAAGAAACTAAAGGCAATGCACGACAAAGCCACGACTCAGAAGGTGACTTTGGCAATGGTGGGGAAAGAAGGTGCATAACACTTTTAGCATCACTTTTTCCTAAACCATCATCAACAACAACAATTTGCTTGTTGTTAAACTTTGTACCTTTGTCAAATGAGCTTTGCACAAGTTGCAAGGACATGGATTCTTGGCCAATTTCCATTGAAAGGTTCCTTGAATTTGAACTTCTTTTGGATCCTTGTGATTGCGCCTCTTGAAAACTTTCATGACCTTGGCTTGGGAATTTCAATTTTCTAATTTGGTTATTCTCGGCCTGAGATTGAGGCCTACTTCGAAAAGAAGATACGCCAGCAGCAGCAGCTCCTGATCGACGAAATGAAGAGATCCTACTTATCTGATTAAGTTCACCTGAGTAAGCATTATACCTCTTTGATTCACTCGTCCATTTTTTTCTTGCCTCATGCATATCTGGCGATGAAGCTCCGGAGCTTGATTTGCTTTTATGAATAGCATCCCAAGCCTGCAGGAAACATTCATTACTTGAAGTCATTATTAGTAGATAAAAATGATTTACAAATTGAGGTCAAGGTAAAGTACTATTGACTATTGAAAGGTGCAGTGCCGTTCAATAGAGATTGCCAATGTCACAACACGGAAAATAGCAATCTGTTCAAATTACGCTATGCTACAGTGTTAACGTATTGCAGAACAATAGTGATTTTTTTTTAAATCCTGCTAAGCTATAGCTATAGCGCCGCTATTTGACAACACTGAGTGCAATGCAATAAATTGTATAGAAAACTCAGACCAACTTGGTTCTTACCTTCTTTATGGATGGACCTGAGCTAAATTGAGAACTTTTGTTAGGCTTTTCAACCTCATAGGAAGACCACATGGGAATCTGGTTCTCCATTTTTGTCTCAGGCATTGGATTTAACAAACACAATGAATTCTTAATGCATGATCTTGGAAATAATCCACAACCCTTAGCTGAAATATTTGCATAATCATCAGTTTCATCATGGTCACTTTCTTCTTCTTCCTCTTCTTGGCATTGACCATTGTATGGTACAATGTCAGTGATATTTCTATTGTTAACAAAAGAGTTCTTTTCCTCACTAACCAATTTGGTGCTAGGTTGTTGTAACAAAACAGATTGTTTTCTTGGAGCATGCTGATGAGGCTGTAAAGTCATAGCCTTTGCTGCAGGTAAAAACCGGTTCATCATGAATTCTTGAGCTTGTTTATCATCCGTAGAAGAGATTCTACACTTATTTGCATCCAAATTATCCAAACCACTTACACATACTGATTCTGTTGAAGACAGTGTTTCTAAGGCATCTGAAAAAGCATCATCATCATTGGCGTCATCGTCATCCTCTTCCAAATTTTGTAGCTTTTCATTTTTTTGTCCTTTATCATGATCTAATTTATTCATAATGTCACTTAAAGAATTCGATTTACTTGAGGACCTAACCTTGTTATCAAGTTTAGATCTAACAGGGATATGCTCCCAATTGAAAGACACATAAACAGGTTCTGTTACTTGGTCTTGAGTCATGTCTGATTTGTTGTATGGAAGAGAATGTGCTGAATTATCTAATATCTTTATCTTTGTTTCAGTTGAAGATGTTGGTGTACAAATAGAGCGTCTCACAGACATAAGAGGAGCATTAATATTCAATTTCCCTTCATTCATCATCATGTTCCACAACTGAGTTTATAGAAGCAGCCCTTCCTAAGAATAAAGTAAAATTTCAAGGCAACATAAATGAGGTAAGAATCCTTCTATTCTATTAAGCAATTCTAAAATTGACATGGAAGTACGTGATCATTAAAATTTTGAGTTAAAAATTTACAATATAAATAGTAGATTCTCCTTTTCAAATTCTAACCAATACTTCAATTGAAGGCGTTTCTGGTGTGTGTCGGTATTTGATCGCACGTGATTACATCCAATCACTTTATTTTTCAAATTATTATAAGTGTTAAGTGCCAACAATAATACAGTTAGAAATTCTAATCTTTCAAAAAAAAAATTTTAAAATTTAACATGGAATAATTGATCATTAAAGTTATGAGTTATAATATAAATAAACAGATTAACATGGAATCCATGATCATCACAAGGTAAACTTAAAGCACCACAGGAGGGATCATAATAATAGTACTAATAATAATACCACCAATGATAAATAAATGAATGACAATGAAGTTATGAAGAAAGTACCATACCAATTTGATCACATCATGAAACATGGGACATAGCCTCAGAAGCAGAATGTGATCCTAGCTAGTAAACTATACATCAAAAAAAATATATCTAGCGTGTGTGTTTGTTTTGTTATTTTAGCTATAGAATTTAGCTAAGTAAAGTAATAAGTAGGATAGTGTAGAGTCATCAAATCAGTAGTAAGTGAACATCACATGGTGAGGGAGTTCAGTCACATAAAAAGATGAAAAGGATCAAAAGGAATGAATGGTAGCAGTTGCTAAACGATAGAGTGTGAAGGGGGGGAATGAGTAAGAGTGAAGAAAAGCAGAAAAGTAAGACAGAGACAGAAAGCTTTAGTATATCTATCTTCTTTTGCTTTGTGTGTTTTTTCAGATTTTACTATGTGTCTGGAATATGTTGAAAGAGAATAGAATGGACAATATTCAACTCCAAAATGTCTTCCTATATTCAATTCAATAGGCTTATTTATTTAGTCGGTGCACCTTTTTCTCTCTATGACAAAGTGTGGTTAAGTTAGTTTTTAGAGTATTAACAAATATGATAACAATGGGTGACAAAGTTTTATTGCAAGAGTTTGGAAACTACTCAATTTTTAAAGTTTTATTCAAACCACAACCATGCATAAAGTTGAAAGAAACGAAAGCATCTCATTTAAACGTTTTTGACTAGGATGTGGTTTAAATTTTAAGGCTTTTTAATTAGTTGGAATCAAATTCGATACCTGAAGTCTACAACACTCTCACAAAGTAATAGTCATTTGCGCTAGATTGAATGTTGAACAATTATATAGTTCAAAACATAAAAGTTAATACCATGCCTTTTTAAAATAAAGTTTAGTTTGAATATATAAATAAATATCTTTTATTTATTTTTAGTGCATTATTGATACTCTCAATTTAATAAATTAAATTGTAAAACCCCCATCAAGACAAATTTTACAACAATTGTAATCATTATATTGACACATTTCGGCTTCACCCTAACGATATAATGATTTTCGTTGTTGTAAAAACATGATCTAAAGAAGTGTTTAACACATTTGGATTATATAATTTAAAATGTTAAATTTGTTATTGGATTGTGGTTGCCTAAAGAGTAGTTTAAAACACCTCAACTTCTGAGTTTTGAAAAGTTTTGGATTCTATATTCCAAAATTTTATAAAAACACTTTGATTTATATAATCGGAACTGGGTAAAACTGAAAAACAGAGGATGTATGAGTATCTTGGAGGGTGGAGAAAGTAACACTCATTCTCTATAGAGATACACATTTGTTGGGCCGGCCTAGCTAATAACTTGAGTTGGATCACACTATTGACACCTCTAATATTTGGAAGCTACATTTACCTTGCTCGTGTTTTTTTTTTCTTCCTTTGATGCAACTTTTACCTCTCTTTTAGTTTTTAAAATTACAAAAACTGTGAATTTTTGTAAATTTTTACCCTATGTGGATCACTAACTCGGAACAAGGTTTGTTCTTGTCGTATTTTCTATCACAGAGAATATTTCACTTAAAACCTTCTTTATGAACTATTCAAATTTGAGTTGGGTCTAACTCAATGTGAGACAAACTTATGGATTTATATTAGAAATTTTTTAAAATGGGATTTTAAATTAGGGATTTATATTTTAAAGGGAAGAGATGCATCATACATGCATGAAACTCGTGCGATTAGAGGTCTAGTTTTAAAATACAAATCCCTCCAATAAATTACATGCATATGCATGAAACTCGTGCGAATAAATTACATATATATGTACATGCTGCCATGTTGGATACGGTGCATGTATTCAAAAAAAAAATGTTGGATGATAACGACAACTCCTATGATTCATAGGACCACAGTAAAAAACAAAACGATGACACGCAAAATAATAATTTCATGTGAACAATATGACAATTGTTTTCGTGGGCATAGCTTATAGCTTAACTAGTATACGTATACTGGTATGTAAGGATTAGAGTTTTAACTCTGAATTTCTTACTTATTCACTTTTTAACTAATATAAGATAATTGAAAAGAAAAAAAAAACAACTAATGACCATACATAGATGGAGATTATATTAATTTCCTCTTCATAAAAAAAAAAAAAAGATAGAGATTATATTATACACTTTTCAGTCATTATTATAAAAGTAAAAATATATATTTTAAATTTATTCAATTAATGATGTATATAATTTTTAGTATAGAGCACATACATAATTTAATTAATGAATCTAAATTGTTGATTTTTGCTTCTAATAGTGACCTGATATTATAATTGTATATATATGTGACATCTGTACTACAAAAATGGTAACCAAGACCAAGATATCAAACATTGGTAACTCGTTGTGTAATGATGATATCCCATATGACAAAGTTCATTCTGTCTTTTTTAATCCTCATTTCCATTTCATGTCTTTCATTTGCCTTGTCTAGTGAGTACCCAATTTCGAGCCATGACAAGTTTTCCTCTGATGAAGAAGTGTTTGAACTCTTCCAAATGTGGAAGAAGGAGCACGGACGAGACTATGCCGATTCAGAGGAGGAAAATGCCAAGAGATTTGAGATATTTAAAACCAATTTTAAGTATATCAATGAGATGAATGCAAAGAGAAAGTCGCAAACGCAACATCGTTTGAGTCTCAACAAGTTTGCTGATATGAGTCCTGAGGAGTTCAGTAAAACCTACTTACCAAAGATAGAGATGCAGATACCCTCCAGTTTGGACAATGAGAAGCTTAAAGATGATGATGATTGTGAAAACCTTCCCACTTCTGTAGATTGGAGGGAAAAAGGAGCTGTGACTGAAGTTAGGGATCAAGGAGATTGTCGTAAGATTTTATTAATTATACCATTCTTTATTACTAATTTTCATTTTTGCATTTCATTTCATCTATGTTTATGAATTTAATAATTTTACACCTTTAGAAAGTATATATAGGAATATAGATTTTGAAGTTATTTTAGATGTTATTATGATGAAAAAAGTTAACTACAAAATATATAAGTGAATTTTTAAGGTAATTTAAAAAGTTAAAATGAAAATGTGTTTATTTTTACAAGATTAGCTAATAATCCACATATTTTCTTGGACTTATTCAAATAAAATTGTTATTTTGTATTTGACCAACAAAAAAAAAAATTGTTATTTTGTAGAGAGTCATTGGGCTTTCTCTGTCACTGGTGCAATTGAAGGACTAAACAAAATAATCACGGGAAATCTTATCGAGTTATCTGCACAAGAAGTTATGGACTGTGACCCTGCTAGTAAGGGTTGTGCTGGAGGTTTTTACTTTAATGCATTTGGTTGGGTTATTGAAAATGGTGGGATCGATACAGAAGCTAACTATCCTTATTTAGCTAAAAATGGTACTTGCAAGGTATGATTTGCAATTGTTCATTTTCTCCTTCACTGTTTGTCTTTTCTAATTAATAAGAAACTTTAGTCACATTCTAACATCTTAGCTTGTTGAACCATCAAATTATATGTTCTTTTCTTGAAGGAAAATGCAAACAAGGTTGTTAGTATTGACAACCTTCTAGTTTTGGATGGATCAGAAGAAGCACTTTTGTGTCGTACTAGTAAACAACCTGTTAGTGTGAGTTTGGATGCAACTGGCCTTCAATTCTATGCTAGTGTAAGTATTAGTATTTATTGATGTATTAATTGACAAGACTAGTGATTTTGTAAAAAATTAAAATCTTATTTTATTAATCAGATTCAACCATATATTTAAATCAAGGTGTAATCTATCTAATGTGAGACTAATTATTTCAATAGAAAGTATATATATATTTCATGAAATGGTTGTTTTGACTAAAATAGGGAGTCTATGGTGGTGAGAACTGCAAAAAAGATTCAAGGAATGCAAATCTTGTTGGTCTAATAGTGGGTTATGATTCGGTGAATGGTGAAGATTATTGGATTGTGAAAAACTCATGGGGAAAAGATTGGGGAGAGAAAGGTTACTTGTTTATCAAAAGGAATGTTATTGAAGATTGGCCTTATGGGGTATGTGCAATCAATGCTGCGGTTGGTTACCCAATCAAAACAGCTTTATCTTCAGCCATGTAGTGGTTGGTTAGAGCAAAGAATAATACTACTAAGTACTAGTAATCCTTTTGAGACCTATCTATAGGTTTCTCTAAGCAACGCCATATTATTGTAGTGTTAGCATAGAATTTGGGGCATGTTTACGACTTAATTATATGCCCTTTTATGTATGTACTAGTACTACTTCTCATAATATATTAAATAATGGTGGCATTTCTATGAGTTATCATTTGGTTTCCCTTTCATAGTGTATTTTATTACATCATTTTTTCTAGCAAAATTTTCTTGAAAATGAGCAAACTAGCTCGAGACGTGCAAATTAGTTGCAAACCCAGCATACAAAATGAGTTGACCCGAGCCAAAATTTGTTGCAAATTAGTGGTAAGATGTGCAAAATTAGTTGACAATAAACTAAGTCAACTCGAATAAAGTTTGAGACTCAACACGATAATTTTTTTGAATCAAAACAAAAAATAAGGAGTGCATCAGTGAATGAACAGTGTCTGCAAGGATATGAGTGTCTACAAGGATATGTATATATCTGCATTCGTTGATTCAAAAGTGAAGAAAACGACAAGACAATTGATTCGTTGAACTTGAGCTGTAAATTAACTTTGTTAACTAAATAAATTGAACTTGACTTATATATAGTTTGACTCGTTAGGCTCTTGATCTGCCTTAATAAGATTCAAAACAATACAAAAGGGTTTTAAATAAAAAAGTTACAATTTCGAAACCATCTTTAAATAAACATGAATCCAACCTAAAATTAACATGAATCCAACACCAAAGTACATAATCTTTTCATAAGAAACGAAACAAAAGGGTTTTTTCAAACATAACCTTTTGATTTTTGAGAAAAAGGGGTAAATAAAATTAAGGGTCGTTGGTTCGGTTTTAAACACACCCTTTTGATTTTTGAGAAAAAAGGTAAATAAATATGTAAGGTGGACGGACCAACATTGCATAATCCATGACTAGAAATGATATTTATACAACCATTTTATTACAACTTTTTGAAAAAGAAAAAAGTATTCACAAGTGGTTATACATATATCATTACTCTTTTTGAAATTAGGTGTTGTTAACCATCCAAAATGTTTGGTCATCATTTATCCCATAAATTTCCAAACATGTGGATTTTGGTACAAATAATCATATGTACAAAAAATACACTTGCTACTAAACTTTATAATAAGCGTTTTTGGGGCCAATCTTTTAATACTCTTGATGGGGTACTAAGTTAAACTTACATCTTAGTTCATATTTATAAGCAAAGCATTTCAGTACTTTTACCATAGTTATCGATGTGGAACTTAGGACACTGTCATTCTTTTTGTCATTCTCCATATCTTGATTTTGTATCTTATCAAAAGGAATTGTAGTGTTTGCTCCAACACTACAATCCTCAAACTCAAAGGATGGCCATTAGCATTACCACGAAGGTCTCAAAGATCCTCATTAACCAATTTGGTGCTAGGTTGTTGTAACAGAACAGATTGTTTTCTTGGAGCATGTTGATGTGGTTGCAAAGTCATAGCCTTCGCTGCAGGTAAAAACCGGTTCATCATGAAGTCTTAAGCTTTGTTTACCATCAGTAGAAGAGGTTCTACACTTGTTTGCATCCAAATTATCCAAGCCACTTACACATAATGATTCTGTTGAAGACAGTGTTTCTAAGGCATCTGAAAAAGCATCATCTTCATTGTCGTCATTTTCATCCTCTTCCAAATTTTGTAGCTTTTCATCCTTTTATCCTTTATCATGATCTACTTTATTCTTGATGTTACTTAAAGAATTTGATTTACTTAAGCATCTAATGTTTTGAGACCTATAGGTTTCATCTTCAGCCATGTAGTGGTTAGTTAGAGCAAAGAATAATACTACTAAGTACTAATCCTTTTGAGACCTGTAGGTTTCTCTAAGCAACGCCATATTGTAGTGCTTTCATGGACTTTGGGGCATGTTTACGACTTAATTATATTCCCCTTTATGTATGTACTATTACTACTTCTCATAATATATAAAATAATGGTGGCATTTCAATGAGTTACCATTTACTTTCCCTTTCATAAGTATATTTTACTAAATCATTTTTTTTTAGCTCAATTTTCTTGCAAATGAGCAAACTAGCACAAGACGTGCAAATTAGTTGCAAAACCAGCATACAACTTACTATATACTAGTAAATTGACAATAAACTAAGTTATGCTACTCTTGAAAAACATTATTAATTTATAATTTCAAATTCGGATTTGTTATGGCATGTAACAATCCTTGTTGGTCCTACTTTTCTACAAGTGAGAGCCACTTTCGTGAACATTTTTTTAGTGAATCATGTGCAAGTAAGCATTCTCACATCGAATGAAAATGTAAATATAAATGTTAAATGATATATATGTGGTGTTATGAAAGTTTTGCCGTGACGTGACGGCATTCCCTTGAAAAGTTTTGGATTAAACATAGTTATCCTACAATATCCAAAAAATATTATCAAAGGTGAGACTCAAACACACAAAAAATGCGGAGAAAAAGAGTATTGTAAATTCAAACTCGGCCTTAACACATCAAATATTTTTGCAGTAATTTATCATTTGACTTGCAAGCTTATTTTTATATATTTGTTAACTAAAAGAATTGGTATAGAAGCAGGAACTGCTTCAATTTAGTTTTAGGTTGCCATGATTTTCTACCGTGGAACAAAACACTAGTAATAAGAGCAGTAGTATAATGGCAAAAGAAATAAGACAACAATACCACGTGCCAGGGCAGGTGAGATACCCTATTTGCAAGCTTCCAAAGCCATCTAATTGAAGTTTTGACCACTGAATATGTATTTACATACATGAGGTTTCGTTGCTTACTTGCTTATGTACCAATACCATTGGCTTGTATTTGTCTTTTATTGTCAGAGGATATGATTCTTGAGAAATTTCCTTGCCTTGCTTCTTTCAAACTTCTCATCCTATTTATCAACTACAATTATTAATTTACAATGTCTAGATTTTGTTGAGTTTTTCTGTAGTTTTTTACTTATCTAAAATAGAATATAGAATTTATCTCGAACAAAGCTTTTGCAATTAGAACCGTAAAAAAAAACTCATTAAAGAGCCTCTTTTGTTGGACATTCATATTTCTTGGTTATATCTTAGATGAGTTTGTGTTTGGGATTTATTTTTCCCACCCTGCCGCCTTTTCGCGCGCCCTGCAAAATTTCAAAAATACCCCTGATTCGGATTATATAATTCAGAACAGATTGTTAGTGCTATCCGGAAAACGAATTCCAGACCAGATGTTATGTGTTTTTTGTGTCTTTCTTTGATGTAAAGGGTCTCTGTTGACCGTTATATGAACCCCACACAAGCTGCAATGCAATTGCAGGGTTCATATGAACGGCCAACAATGACCATGACACCACCAACACCCCTAGAAAACTAATTTTTTTTGAAGAAAATGAAAGAAAAGAGGTGAAGTGAAGAATGAAGCTATTTGTTGAAGATGGAAGCCTATTTATAGCCTAAAACAAGTCCTAGGTCATTACTACAGTCAATGAAAACGTGTTAGTGGTTGTAACCGTCCAAACCTACATTAATGGCTCTACACAAAAGAATCCAATGCTGAAGCTTTCCGGATTATACATTCCGGAACTTCCTTAATCCTACAAAAAGTGTCAACTTTTCTCTCGTTCATCAGTATCGTATTAATCCGGAATATATATTCCGGAAAAAACAGGTGCATTCCAGATTGTATTTTTCGAACTGAATCAGTGTCATGGCCGGTGGTTTGCACCACATGTTTTGTCGGTGGTCAAGTAAAAAAAAACGTGTTTTACCACATTTTTTGACTACATTTATGACCTCCCAACCGTTTTTTGACCCACCCTCCCTATAAATAACCTTCCAAACCCCATCATTTCTCACACCATCCTCTCACACCCTCTCTTCCTTCTACAACCATGGTTTTCCATCTGTTGGCCTTTCATAGATAAGGACCTTGTTGAGAACTTTCAGGGTTTGTATGAACGGTCAATGAGGATGGAACCGCACTGCAAATAAGTGCGGTTCATCTAGGGGTCATGTGGGTTAGTGTGATTCTAAGCTTGGCCTGTCTGGGCGTAAGTTTGAGTACCCCCTACCTCCCTTAGGGGCATTGTTTTCTTCTTCCCGCCCTCCTCTTCCCTCCTCCCCTGGTTGCCCTCCAACAGGGAAGCTATTGGTATGTCCTATCACATACCAGTGGTTAGGTTCTTAGGAGATTAGAATTAGGCTCTTAGGAGATTAGAAATAGATTTAGGTTCTTATGTAATAAGCTTAAAAAGCTTCAACATCATTGTAATGTATTGTTCATATATTAATAAAATGAGTTGTTTTTGTCTTTTTATTTCTGGTTTATATGTTTATTTGCATTTAATTTACGAATTTCAAAGCTTAAAATTCTAGTAAAAAACCTTTCCGAATTTTATTAACCGGATTAATATGCAAAATTCTAACAATCCATTTCGGAGAACATAATCCGGATCAAGGCTAAAATTGAAAAAAAAACATAGGGCGCGCGAGAAAAGACATAAGATGGAAATAGTAAATCCCTTTGTGTTTTGCCCCAGTGCAATTGTTGGGTTTTGTCGAGAGCCACATCTTGGCCTTATCGTCAACATTTATTTTAAAAATAATATTCCAAAACTTTTTTTCAATTTATTATTTGAATATTAGCAAAAGAAAAAATATTTGATACACAGAACTAACAACATGCACTTACCAACACACTTTATTTTATTGATTAAAATTCACACCTCATAAAATCATGTGGATTTCATATAAATTTTTTAGAAGATATGTTAATTTGTTTTTGGTAAAAGAAGATGCCTACTCCCAAAGGAAAAAACAAAACTACGGAGAAATAAGGTAGAGAAAGAGACATACCTAAAATCATTACTTCCTCCGTCTCATATTATATGATGTTTTGGCTATTTCACATGTATTAAGAAATGTAATTAATTTTGTATGAGAAATATATATTATGAATTTGTTGACAAAATTGGTATGAGAAAAACAAATTAAAGAATTGAAAGAAGCTGAAGTAATAAATAATTAAGGATATAATATGAAAAATAACATTAATGCTTCATTGACATTCTAAAACGACACATAATTTAGAAAAAAAATATATATAATTTGAAAAAAAAATATTCTTCTTTAAATCGACATATAATTTGGGACTAAGCGAGTAGTAAGGACCTGGACCACTTTGCGACGAAGTTGGTTTATAAATCAAAGCTTTCAAATTGTGTACACGTCCCAAATTAGCGAGAATATTTGCACTTCTATTAGTCTCTTGATACACACAAATAATGTCAGTATCCCAATCTGGATCTAATACTCTGATCTAATAAGGATCGTAACATCACTAATTCACTCAAATTGCCTATTGAAAAAAAAACACGATCACACCCTATTTTCAATCGCAATCATTAGACCATTCATATTACTCCCTCTATCCAATAATACTTGGCACAGTTGACCTTATTACGTATGTCAATGCATAATTTTGTTTAGAAAAAATTATGAAAATTTGATATTTTGAAAATACTCATCGAGACAAATCTAACGACGTCTTATATGATATTATTTATCTTTGTATATTAATAGAAAAATATAGTCAAAATAAGTTAGTTCAAAAATAGACATTTTTAAATGGGTCATCTATTACGGGACGGAGGGAGTACACATTAACAAAATCAACTATAACCAATCTAGGACGTTAATTTTGGATTAAACAACTATGATGAGTAGCCGTGTGTGATGTAGTTACTAGTTACTTCGGCAGTTAACTACAGAAGACCTCATAACTCGGAACTAAACTGCCGAGGATTCTCATGACAGTGAGAACATAAATTCACGTAAAAAAACTAAAAAAAACTAAAAATCAACCGATTAAAATGCTCAATACCTGTTTTTTTTTACGTCAAAAGTGTGTTGATACCTCTTATGCTTGATGCTTCAATGATTTTGGAGCAAGATTGGATGAAGAAAAAATTTGGATTTGGGGATTAGATGGAAGTGGTATGGAAGTTGATGATGAAATAGTGCGTAGGGGGGAGCAGGTGGCTGTTTCATCTGATGAAACATTTTTCTCGACAGGTTTTCTAACCTCGGCAGTTAACTGCAACCGATTTTTTACTTTCTTGACAATTAACTGCCGAGGAGAAATTTTGTATTTTACTCGTGTGTCTCAGTCTTTTGATATGTGTGAAATGCAATTTTCCTAACCAAATCCATTATTCATATTTGATGTATGGTAAAGTTTCGTGAAGTAATCGAGGGGGGATTAGAAAGGCTTTTCGTGACCGATGACTTAGAGATAAGCATTATCAAGTCAAGGTCTTTGTAGTTTAGTATAATTTGCACGCGATGCCTTTTTCTCCAAACAACTATAAACAAGAGGAATGTTTATGTCCTAATTTCCCTTAAAAAAAGTTTATGTCCTAATTTGTGCTTGACCCTTGTGACAATCTTAGTATTGTTTACTCGGTCAATGCATTCGATACCGGGTTGTATCTGAGGCAGGACGATCGCCCTAGACCTCAAAAAAGAAGTACGAAATTTGGGCCCCAAATTTTTTTAGTGGTCTATTAGGCTCTAAAAAATTGCTTAGTTTTTTGTACTATCAAGTTTCATGTTTATATAGATTTATTAGGTAGCACCCAAATTGTAGGTTCGCCATAGGCCACAAAAATCTCAGAAACGGCACTGATTCGATACATTTTACTTTTTGACTTTTAATCTTAGTATATGAGTAGTCAATTAGCATGATTAATTGTCATATGTACATGCATGGAACACTTTGAAGTGGAGCCGTTGCAATCAAACTACAAACGTTCTCTGGTGATTATTCTGAAAATTCTTGATACATGACTAGTCTAAGAGTCAATTAGTTAATTTATTTTTATCATTATCTCTAACGAATAATTTTGGATAATACAATATGTACGACTATGGAAAAACTAGAAACTTAACCCCTATTTTCGGTACCACATCTTGAGTTTTAACAAGTTTGTTTTTAGATAGAAAAAAATAAAATTAACGACATATTTACGAAAGAGAAATGATATATGAATATATATTTTACAACAACTATTTTACTTTTATGAAAATAGTTTTATGTAGTCAAAATAGTATTTGTAAAATAGATGTTCATATATTATTTCTCTTTGTAGAAAACACCTTCCAAAACAAACTTTTGGACATGTTTGAATTGACGCATGATTGTCAAAATCAAATAAGTCGCTGCAATTTTGGTAAAACTTAGACTTCAAAATCTCTACAAGATCACAATGTTGCTTTAATTTTGATAAGCTTATCGCTCATTTTTTATTGTGGTGGTTAAAGTTTGAACCTTGAACCTTACATATGTCATGAATTGTCATTACCAACTGAGTTAAGCTCACAAGAACAACTTATCGCTCATTTGAACATATACTAAATGTAGTAACGAAAAAGATGGTATTATTGATCGTGTCTTACACTAACATTAACTCGTATTTTATTTGAAGCTCATATTAAGTGGCAGCTTAATTAGGAAAACATCATCAATCCTATCTCATGACTATGCTATCTCATTCCTAGTTAGCGTGTATACAAATGGTTTGTGTTTATCTGAGAAGTTGAACTCAAGTGGGTAGCGACTTTTGGATGAATCGTTCACAATCACTTAGGTTGAATCTCAATTAATACAATTTTAACTTAAATTTTAGGTTAAATTACTCCATGGGTCCTTTAAGTTTAAGGTTTGTAATAAATTGGTTCTTTAAGTTATTTTAGTCACACATAAGTCCTTTAAGTTTGAGGTTTGTAACAGATTGGTCCTTTATGTTATTTTGGTCATAAATAAGTCCTTTAAGTTTGTAAACGTTTTCGATTTAGTCCTTCTACCACGTCATTGTTTGGTTAATAGAAGGACTAAATCAAAAACGTTTACAAACTTAAAGGACTTATTTGTGACCAAAATAACTTAAAGGACCAACCTGTTACAAACCTCAAACTTAAAGGATTTATGTGTGACCAAAATAACTTAAAGGATCAATCTGTTACAAACCTCAAACTTAAAGGACCCATGGAGTAATTTAACCTAAATTTTATTTACCTTGTAGTGAAACTCTTATTTACAAGGAACATTTTTTCTAGAATCGGAGAACTAATAAAAAAAAAGTCTCATATTTAAAAGACGAAATAAATATGTTGAAGCACTAAAAGAATGATATTTGCATGGACAAAAAATAATTAAAAAAACTATTTTTATAATTTTTCTTGCACTGATTAATTTTCTTTAAAAAAAAATGATAAATACTTTCTCTGTCCCAGTTTAAATGAGTGAGTTGACAATTTCATACAGATTAAAAAAAGTGTATAAATGAAATAGAGAAAAAAAATAGTTTTGAGGATTTGTCAAATATTGATGCATTCTTCTTTATCATAAATGTAAAGTAAAATATGTTGAATTGAGAGTGGTGAAAAAATTATTAATTAGAGTTATAATTGGAAAAAAGTAGTTAATGATGTAATAAAAAGTGAAATGAGTCAATATTCTTGAGACAATATTATTTTATAAATGACTTCAGTTATTATAGGATGGAAAGAGTAAAAAAAAAATTGTTAAAATTTCGGCTTTTGGAAAATGGGAGTTGTAATAATCTGTAGTTTGGTGGAAAAGTAAATAAAATTTAACTATGTAATTTTTTTAGGGAGAGATTTGACAATCTATTGCTTCATTTTGAAATCAAACTTGAATATTCATTCGTCTTTTTAATTTATTTTATTTATAACTTGTTTTACTTAAATTTCAAAATTTTGTGATCCTTGGGGTCGCGGACAAAATAAATTCAAAGCTCAACACAACACCTTCACTATTTTCCCATCTTCCATTAAATTGCATTTATTCTTGCATGTTCAACTGTTGGAAGAGTAACCCTTGTTTATAATCTTTAACCTTAGCAACAATAGTAAAACAGAGCAACCCCTGTTTTAAATATTTTCTTTCAAGTTCTAGGTCAATAAGCTGAGACAGTATTTCAAAATGAAAAGATTCTTGATTCTCCTAGCCATTCTTTCATTAGCAGAATCTTCATGCAACAGTGAAGAAGACCAAATCTTAATTTCAAAAGCTTTCAAATTTGTTTCTGACTTCAACTCTTCCACCTTATTCCAAACAAGAACTTCAAACTGTTCAAACTCTCATATCACCAAAATAGTTCTTCCCTCCAAAAATCTAACCGGAACAATTTCATGGGGCTATCTCAAAAACATCTCAAACTTACAAATTCTTGATCTCTCTGGAAATTCTCTACAAGGCCATGTACCAAGCTGGTTTTGGTCTAGTTTTTCATCCTTATTAGAAATAAACCTCTCAAGAAACAAATTCGGAGGAAGCATCACCTTTGAGTTGAATAACACCTCAACCATTCAAAACCTTAATCTCTCACACAACAGGTTCAGCAACGTTGTTCAACTCTCTAGCTTCCAAAACCTTAAAATCCTCGACCTTTCTCATAACAAACTGAAAACACTTCCCTTAGGTTTTCAAAACCTTACCAAACTACAACACCTTGATCTTTCAAGCTGCAATCTCAAAGATAACATAAAACCCATTTCTTCTTTACACGATCTTCACTACTTAGATTTATCAAACAACACTTTAACCGGTTATTTCCCTTCTGATTTTCCTCCACTTCACAATCTCAAATTCCTCAACATTTCACAAAACAACTTCACTTATCACAAGCCAAACCAAAATCCAAAACAAAACATCATTCATAGAAAACAAACCAAACCAACATCCAAAAGATTGATACTTATAGTGTGTTCTATAATATCAACACTTGTTCTAGCTATTATTTCCATTTGGGTCATCTTTATTATAAGAAAAAAGATGAAACAGCGTTCCAAGATGAAAAAATGGGCTATCTCATTACCAGTTATGATGAACACAACAAACACAAAGGTTGAGAAAACAGGACCATTTGAGTTTGAAACAGAATCAGGTTCAACATGGGTTGCAGATGTCAAAGAACCAACATCTGCACCAGTGGTGATGTTTGAGAAGCCATTGATGAACTTCACATTCAAAGATCTCGTCATTGCCACGTCACATTTCGGGAAAGAGTCACAGCTAGCAGAAGGAAGGTGTGGACCAGTGTATTGGGCCGTGTTACCCGGTGAAATACACGTGGCAATCAAAGTTCTTGAACATGTCAGAGACGTTGATTATGATGACTCTGTGGCTATGTTTGTTGACCTATCGAAACTGAAACATCCAAACTTGTTGCCTCTTTCTGGTTACTGTATTGCAGGTATGTGTGCCGTACAGAAAAAAAATGATTCAATTCAATGTTTTGAATTTTGGTTTCTTTCGAGTAGTTACTGCAACTATCATTTAATGGCTTTCACGGGTTTTTAATTTTCTAATGTCCTATTCTCTGTTCCATAACATGGTTGTGTGTCACAATTTCATTTGTTATAAGGAAAATAAAATACAAAATCTATGGTTTCTGGATATCATTGCGTTTGGGTATTTGTGTCTTTGCTCTGTACTTTCCGCAGTCATTACTTTTTTAGTGCCCATTTATGGGCAAAAATATAACATAATGTTCTTGCACATTTTTTTTCTTAAATGAAGGAGACATTGGGGTTGGGTTGGGTAGTATATTTTGATTTTTTTTTTTTTATCAACCTGGTCCCGTCTCAATTTTAAAATCATATCATAATCAATAATCCAATTATTGTTAAAGTAGGTTATTATTTAAATGTATTTTAAAAAATTTGGTTAAATTTCCAGGTAAGGAAAAGCTAGTGTTGTACGAGTTTATGGCAAATGGCGATTTAGGTAGATGGCTACACGAGCTTCCAACCGGGGATACCAACATCGAGGATTGGACTAGCGACATGTGGGAGTTCCAAAATAGCAACGTCGAATCATCCTCGGAGAAGATGGGTTGGCTAACACGCCACCATATCGCGGTAGGGATAGCTCGTGGTCTTGCGTATCTCCACCACGCAGGTTCAAAACCTATCATACATGGCCACCTTGTCACCTCCAACATTTTACTCACTGATAATTTTGAGCCCCGAATCTCCGGTTTTGGATTGCGGATCTACTCATGTCCTAATGGTGGCACCGAGGATGATGTGTACTGCTTTGGAATGGTGTTAATGGAACTTCTGACTGGGAGGATTGGCACGATGGCAACAATCGTTGAGGTCAGAAAGGCCGTGAAAGAGGGACAACATGTTAGAGTCCTTGATGAGAGGTTGCTACATGGAGGTGACTCAGCCGTGAGCGAGATGGTAGAGAGCCTCATAATTGCTTTCTTGTGCATGGCTGAGTCGCCTTCCAAGAGACCTACCATGCAACAGGTTTTGGGTTTACTCAAAGATATTCATCCTCGTGAATTACTTGTTTCAAGTTGATTGTTGTTGATGTTAGTATAGTATTAGTATATGTACATATGCCTTAATTTGCATCCTTTTAGCTTTAGAAATTCAAAACATATTTAGATTTGTCTATTTTGTTATTTTACACTTAAATATAGTTAAGATGTTTTCTTTTTGAGATGTTTATAATAAAATATTTATATTTTTTGTATTGGAAAATATAATTTACAAAATAATTAAATAAAAATAATATTACTTTAGCTCAAATATAAATCAATATTAAATAAGGAGAAATGAAGATGATTTGGTGGGTTTGAGATATCATTTTCCTGAGTTAAAAAGTGAAATTTTACAAAGAAGTTGAGGCTTCAATCCACGTCGTGGATGTAAAAACTAATAATATTGACATTTCTTTTTTAAATAATTTGTATACATGGTTTTGTTGAGACGCATAAATAAAATGATTTTACATCATGTACAAGTATTCTTTTTATCATTGAATCAATAAATCGCATAATATCTAAATTAATTTACCAATGAAACTATACATGATGCAAGTCTTATATCATTTATGCACCATAAAATCGACATCTATACAAAATGTTAAACCATCAGTTTTGGAAATGAGACACTGGCAATAATATTTTCTTGTCAAGGTGGGAGAAAGAAAAAGGTGATCAGAAGAATAAAAAGATGGACATGATGGATGGGCGAGGCTAATAGGTTATTTTATTTTTGGGTAAAGCATAGGGTAGAGAATCTTACTGGGGAAGAAGCTTCTATATTTTAATACCTACTCTTTTTCTTTTATATGTTTTCTTCACTTTAGTTATAAAGATAAATCATGTTCGACTTTTTTATTTTGTTTTACCCTCTTTCTCTTTGTTTCTTTTCTTTTTGCTTTATTCTTTGTTCATTTTTTTTTTTTATCTCTGTGGGTTAACTGTGTCCTCTTTGCTATTACCTATACATAATGCATGCTCATTCACATGTTACGTGTTAGATTGTCTCGCATGCCACTGGAAACAACAGATGTAGAGAGAAAAAAAAATAGCTAAAATTTAAATACGAAGCAGAAAGTGAAAAATATGATATAAAAAGAGAGACAATAAGAAAAAAATTATGTAAGAAGTTAGTATAATATTAAACACCCTTTCAAAAAAATATATTAAACACGACAAGATCGAAATAGATGATTTATTCTCTGAGAGGGACCACGAGTGTGACTTGAACATTTGGCCCTTTGAAGAAGTTTCCCGGATGGTAAGTAATTCATCCTCAAGGACAAGGATTGACCTTCACTCCCTCTAAATCTATAGACTTTCTATTAGTTAGAGTTAACTTTTTTTTTTTTTGTTTTTTTGAAAGAGTTAATTAGAGTTAACTTGTTTACGCTGATTTGGAATGTATAGAATTGATTTTGAAAATCTTAACGGAAATGTTTAATCAAGCGAATCTTTGCATCCCGAGAATTTCCAGAAAACATGGCAAGATTATATCCTTTAGATTTTAGTCTTGATTAAGTATTGTTTCATAAAAAAAAATACAAAAGACCCACCATCCATGATTTTCGGTCAGGAAGAGATTTTATTGGATAATATTATTGTCGGAACTGTTTCGTGATACAAAATTTCTTGATATATAGCATTGCTCAAATCTTAATTGCCCTTGAATCAAATTTACTTTGTTTTAAAAAATTGATTCTAATGTTAAGAAAGAAATGGAGTTTTTGATTCTATAATCGATCTTTACGCTTAAAATTATTGTTTAACTTGTATTAAAATATAAACATTTTTTCTTCAACTAACTTTTAATCAGAATCAATTTTACAATATTAATTTTTATCACAACGGAATCAAACACAAACTAAGATTTTATGCTTGGAAAAGATACAACAATGCTTATAAATACCTTTGAACAAGAAGTGACTTTACTATTCAATAATTTTGATGACTTTTATGTATTTAAAAGATAAATAACTTATTGAAATAAATTATTTAGATGAGAAATAATGATTGATTAAAAGAAATATACAAAGTTACCAAAGTTCAAAGTTAGCAAATCGTAGTCCCACCATTAGCTGAGTCGTTAAAGCGAAATCATTTTTTTTATCTCTTCTTTTTCCTTTATACATTTATGTCACCAAATATATACAACACACTCTGACTCAATTCTGAAGAACAAGAAAAAATCACATGTTTTTTTTACGGGAAAGAAAATTTCATTACCTTGATCAAATCAAAGCAAAGCTTTTTGCGCAAAAATAAGAACTTTTTGGATTTGTGTTTAATGTGAATCCAATTCAATCACTTATTATAAGTTTTGAGTTGGAAGAGGGCCACATAATCAGAATGATCCAGAAATATAAATAAGTATGGTCAAGGCCGTTTATAAAAAAATGTTGAGGAAGAAGGTTTCTTGCACAATAAGTTTAAAATCTGAGTTTTATAATTGGAAAATTTCAAATATACTTACACACGTAGTGGGTAACCATTTAATTATAGATTTGGTTGATACTATTTGATAAATTCGTCAATCATAAATATCCTCTTCTTTTTATTTTTGAAGGAATAAATATCCTGTTCTTATTCTCAACAAAAACACCCAAAAATAATATGAAAAATTTCTCTATCTTTTTTTTTCCCTTTCCTTCCACCCAAATTCGAAAAAAGAACCTAAAGAATTATAAAATATTAATAACAAAAAAAAAATTATTGCAAAAAAACAACAATATTTTATTTTCCAATCCATAAAAAAGAATTCCATTTTAAATCGCTTAATAAATTAATGCAAAAATAAAAATTAAAAATAAGTTAGGCTTAATAGCAGTTTTAACCCCCTAACTTTCCAAAAGTTGCGATTTTGGCCCCCTAAGAAAAAAAAACTACAAAACCGCCCCCTAAGTTTTGCATTTGTGGCAGTTTTGGCCCCTAAGGCCAATTTTGACTCAGTCTACGCTGACGTGACACTCTAAGTGAGGTGCCACATGTTTTTTTTTTTTTTTTTACCAAAAATTAGCCTTGGGGTCAAAATTGTTATAGTTGGAAAACTTAGGGGCGGTTTTGTAGTTTTTTTTCTTAGGGCTAAAATCGCAACTTCGTTAAAGTTAAGGGGCAAAAACTACTATTAAGCCAAGAAGTTAAGAAGATTTTCCTTCATACCCCTACAGTTATGCCTCCACCCTTACATTTTGTATGAGTTGTCAATTTTACCCTCATATATATATATATATATATATATATATATATATATACCAAAATCATTCCCATTTTGTCACTTTTCTTGTTTTCTGGAGAGAAACAAAGATTAAGATTACGAATACAAAGTATTTTTCGGAAAACAAAATTCTGGGAAAGGGTAAGTTGAAGTAGAGGAAGGGGAAGATGAAAAGGATGTTGTCATGGATGATGTTGAAGACACATGATGTTGAGAAATGTTGATTTGGAGTTTTA
>Ga0315915_1000297_pt1 | contig 46464 bp, 14 predicted proteins | sample MpolbnodulesMG_FD_207738 | JGI IMG/M metagenome (GOLD analysis project Ga0315915, IMG submission 207738) | Medicago polymorpha root nodule microbial communities from Los Angeles, California, United States - branched nodules | ecosystem: Host-associated > Plants > Roots > Nodule | place: USA... | reverse complement strand
TATATATATATATATATATATATATATATATATATTAGTAAGAGCAACTTGAAGATGCTCTAAGGATGAACTTTATTTAGCATTTTTATTATTAAATTTAATACAGTGTGCATGCAGACTAGCATTGTTTGTTTTTTTAGATAAAAAATAGTGGAAGTTGTAAAGTTTAATGAAATTGAAAATTTATTTAAATATAGTTAGTTATTTGATTGAGTAGAAGGATAAAATTATATATAAAGTAGTTTAAATAAAGAGTAAAATTAAAAGAGAAAAAGTTATTTCAAAACTTAATATCCTGTTTTTATATTGGTATAGATTCATGTTTAGCTGCACTAATGACTAGTTTTGTCAAGAAAAATAGCTCAATTCAACAACTAATTGGTTAAAATTTTCAATTAAGATAAGTATTTACATTTAGGATTCTATTTTCATAGGAAGTTTCTTAGTATCTACAAAGATTATTTTCTCTCTAATTATGGATGCTTTTAAAAAAGTTTATAAAAGAATTAAGATGTGAAAGTTGTTTTCAATATAGAATAGAAGAAATTATTATTTGTCAAAATAGTCAACACATTTGGTTGAACCTTTCACTCGTAATAGCTGTGACATGAACTCAATTTTTGAGTCCTTCATTATGCGTAAATTTCATAGTAAATCATTTTTGAGGTTTTTATTTTTTATTTTTTTAGTTTTGTTGTTCTCTTTGATCTTGGCATGTGTCTCCCATATACAGTCAATCAATCTATTTTTTTAACTTTTCTTTTTCTACAATTGAAAATTTTGTTTGAAGTAACTCTAGTTTATTTAGACAATGCACTAATTAGTGATGCTATCTTGCATGTATGCATGATAGTGAAGTCAATGTCCTCAATTAAAGCACTTTTCTACTGGAAAACATTCTACCTTGTTCACAACTTAAATTCATTAAGAAGTAACAAGTTGCTAAGTTATTATATTGTTAAGGTTATTGAATGGTAAACAAACATTCGAACGGATGAATGAACCCTAACATCTCTAAGTTGAAGTAGCATTTTCCCTTTTATAATATTCCAAGCCCTGTTCTCGTCAACTTAAGCTTCATTGAAATTTGGAAAACTAGAGGAATGAAAACAAGAAATGAATTAAAAAAATGGTAAAATGATAAATCTATAAAATTGTGGCAATGAGAGATCAAGGCGTGGAGTTATAAAAAGACAGTTATGTTATTTCAACATTAAAATACATATTGTATATGTTTAATTCTATGTCTTTCTTATTGTTTTGATCTTCTACAATTAATAGACATTTTAAAAAATATATGTATAAGAGTTTGATGACACCGTATTCGATATCAACATTTTGATGTCAAACAATCATTTCTCTAAAAAAAAGTCTTATTTTATTTTCTTTTCATTTTTGGATGACATTGAAGAAGTACATGAACTGATGGGAATAAGCACAAGAACATAATAGTAAAGCTATAAGCGCGAGAAACAAATTTCTCCCAACTTGCAAGTACATGTGACAAGAAGTCGAAAACTAACAAATATATGAAACCTATAAACCAAGTAATTGAACTCAAGTGATTAATGAACTCCACTAAGACGAATCATTTGAGAGAACTTCAGATTACTAAAGTCCCCTTTTTCTATGAACCGAGGAGTTAACAAAAAAATATGACACCTATAGGTTTTAAAGTAGAAAGCTCTTTCAAAGGATAAAAATTACATATCGTCCGAACCAAATAAATATCTCCCGTATAACTAAGGGTACGAGAAAGTCTTTATATATTGCATAAATTGTGTCAACAATCAATAAAAATATTTTTTATTTTTTTTAAAACGACATCAATACTATTTGTCGCAAGGTATGGCATCCCAAAACTTTCACGAATTATGCATGTCCTTAGATTCTCATTTGTCAGAATAAATGGATGGTGGGATAGAAAAGATATATTTTGCTACAATATATCATTTATGAGTGCAATTATGGGACCCACGTAAAGTAATTCTTAGTTCTTAATTTTTTTTTTTAAAAAGATTTCTTAGTTCTTATTTCTAAATCTAGATTTATGTTACATAAATCATTGGTTCTTATTCTAAAATTGGTACGTAAATAATATTTATAGTTTGAATTAGGTCATGATAAAAAAAAATATTATCGCTACTCACCTGATTTTAGGTTTTGCTAACCCATTTCGCTACACTTGTTGTCTTTTTTTTATAGGCCACACTCATTCTTCTTAATGGCGTCTGATATTGCTTTCCGCATAGGTTCCTTTTTATTTTGTGTTGATATTATTTTCATTCTTTGAAAAAAAATTATATAGAACTTTTTGAAATCAATTATAATATTTTAGTTATCATTTGCCGCTCCCCCTAATTTTTTGGGCTCCCTCTAACATTTTAGTTATCATATGCTCTTGATCCAATGGGGATAATCTTCCGATCTTTCCTCATGATCTAATAGTGATGGTAGACTCACTGACTAGAGTCTGGTTCGACTTGATAGGGAAACAATAAAAAGTTTTGTTGGATGAAGGACATGAAGTCTCACACTTAAGGAGAGATGTAGTGACATATAAGTGAGAGGAGGACTCATGAACCCAATATCTTAAAGTTTTGGGTGAGGATGTGGTGTCCAATCTCATTTGTACGATAACTCTTAATCCAATGTGATGATCTATGCTATTGGAATCCCTCTAATGACTCAACAATATTCACACATATTCATCAACCATTTGCGTTAAACCCCGACATTATCAATAAGACATTTCATGTTGTCTTTGATTTTGTTTGTCGTGCTCTTTTAGCAAGCAGACTTAGGACTTGCCCCTTTGTATCAACCAAAGACTAGTTTTTCATGGACAGAGAATGACCTTTATTTTATTTTATTTTTGCTAACATGCATTATATTCATCATTAAAGCATATAATTATCTAGCAACTTTGCAATCCTAAAATTGGATTCAAAATATCTTCCTAGAGTCGTTGCTTTCTATATTAAATGAATGAAGTGAATGTATTCATTCGGATCTTCATGCATATATATATTTGATTCAACAAATGTATGAAACATGACAATGCAGATAATAAATATTCTTTTTTAACAATAATGCAGATAAATATTCAACTTAACCATACTTGGATGCATTAGCTAGTTTACATGCATGTGTTAATGGTATAACTTACACCTTCATGCCTTTAGACTTAACCCAATTTATGCACGCACATGTGTATATCCGTACACTTGGTTTATTCTTTGCTTTTGTCAAGCAAATAATTGGAAGATTGACATCTTATAGAGATTATCTCATAATTTATTATCTTCTACGATCAATGTAAGTAGTTTCTTTTCAATAATTATAATTTTTTAATTTGCTTCGGAATGAAGAGGGGGTCCATTAAGCACGTGTGACTTTTAATAAGGCTCACATGGCAGAAGGTAATCACATGCCCAAGCCCATAAAATTCGGCGACAACAGCATGCATTCCCAATGAATACTTAATTCAACACGTTAAAAATCGTAATTAAATGTTTTTTTTTTAGGATAACTCAGTTGATATGGATTTTGCAACGTGCATTAGCCGTATTTGAACCTTAAAATTCTCGCTTACTCACTTCAAATGGTGAATTTTTAGGCACTGTGTTATTTGACAAAAAAAAAATCACAATTAAACAAATCTTACTTAAATTTAATTTAATTAGCATGCAAAGTCAGTGTATAATTATTTTACACATACATTCAATGAAGTGTAAATTAACATTACACTATCAATGTATAATAACTTTTTTTTTTGAACAAGAGTGTATAATAATTAAACTCGAAATTTGAAATGAATTATTTGTTTAAGTAAGGAAAATGAAATAAGAGATTTAAAAATTAGTTAATTTACAATGTGATCGGTTGATTCAAGTAGTACTGTTTTTTGGTATTTTAAGACTCTAGTTTACAAGTCCATCTTAAACACTTTGAACGTCATGTGTAGAAGACTCAAGTTAGTCTACAATAAGAATCATGTAATGTAGGTTTGGTTGTACATATCTATAGTCGTCTCGGCTCGTTTAAAGGAAAATCAACCTTAGTAGTTTGGAATTCAATCGAAAGGCTAATATAGTTTAGCTAATAAGGATATATTAGTGAATGATTGAGTTTATAAGTGAATATCTATATATTTTTATTTATATACTATAAATATTTGTGAACTATTATAAAAGTTAAAGATACACATGTCAATTTGTTAGATTATATGATCATAAGGCATAACTATTCTTCCCTTGGTTCTCATAAACAAATTAGTGGTGAAACTCTTACATACACACTAAGTATTGAAAAGTCGTTTATGTTTTTACCATATAAGTTATACTTATGGAACATAACTACATGTTTTCTAATATATCTGGTTGCGGTTTCAATTCAGATTTGGTTTTTTTAGAAGTTATGGAACATAGCTACATTTATATAAGTTTTACCTTATGAGTTGTACTTATGTAACCTTACTGCTGACCCAAACAGATATATAAATGAAAGCTATTCAAAAACATCACAACAACTATTTTCAATCAATAACCAAATAATTGTTTGACCTTTGCAAAAATAAGAAACTAATTAAGTGTTTGATTCTAGCTAGTTCTTAAATATGCAACCATGACAGCAAAATTGAACTAAACTTAAATGACAGTTGCCACACTGCAATATGAAAGCAATCATGCCATGATTTCTTCTTCATGATCATAATTCACCTCTAAATTATCACTAGCCTGAATCTAATTTTACTTTCAAAAACTATAATGAATTGGGAAATCAACTTGACAATGAGTATTTAAACCAATTACCCTTGTAACCAAAAAAAAAAAAACACCTTAACATACAGTCGTTGCCATGTCATGTCACAATTTTGCAGAGTCCACTATGTATGGGTGTCCAGAGGTCTGGGTTGACCCATTCAACTAGTGACCCAAATTAATCAAAATATCATACTGACAAATGTCATTATTATAAGTACTCCCTTCGATTTTAAATATAAGCAAATGTCAAAACATATTTAACCAAAAATTAAGATCAAATACATTTTGACTATGGTTATATTTAAAACCAAAGGGAGTAATCAAGACTAGCTTGCAGTAGAGCTACTTGAGCATACGTTGATGTGGATATTGAGGAATGATATAATTTCTCTAGTTTCAGTTTCATAGTTTTGCCAGTTGCTGTTAGAACTTAGAATAGTGATTTATTGGTTAATAATGATTTATTGGTTAGTTGATGATGTACAATTTCTTTTGAAAAGCCCTTAGAGATCGAGGCAGATTATTTGTAGAAGATTTTTATAAACACAAAATAACATCTTTTCTTAAAAATCTCTACAATATACTAGTTAAATTATTAAATGTCAAAATCACTTATTTATAAGCATAAACATAAGTATCTTTGATGTAGCTCAATGGTTTCAATTAATGAATAAATATTTGGAGGTTTTAGATTCAAACACGAAAGAAGAAGAAGAAAAAAATTAATCTAACTTTTTTAATATAGACGAAATGACAATATAAATTCTCACACGCAAATAGAGATGTCGGGATTCGAACTCTGGTCATAGAGTCCGGCCTAACAATTTTGACATATTCGTCAATTGAACTAGAACTTGTGGACTGTCTAATTTTTTTTAGGGAAATGTTAACTTGTGCTCTTAGGGCACATGTTAAGAATTTCACAAATAGAAATTATGTGTTGCAAATTATGTTAATTTATTGCTTAAAATGTTTACAATTAATTTTTTTCAATAAATTATTACTATTAATGGAATGACATTAATACTTAACATGTGCCCTGAGGGATGTGCTCTAAGGCCACAAGTTAGCATGACCCTTTTTTTAAGGGAAAGATTAATTTAACTACTAACAACTGTCATTAAAAAACATAATCTCTTTAAAAAATGAAGGTGTAAAATGTTAAATGGCAAAAAGGGTAAAATTGGAATTTTTTTTAAACTGTAGGGGTGAAAGTATAATGGTATGGGTACAAGGTAAAATTTCCGATGTTGGTTGTGCATGAAACGTTCACCGAGGCCATGTTGGACTTAAAGCAACAATGGGCTTTTGAGTCTAATCCAAGAATGCTATTCTTCTTACTTTCATTTTTGCTCTTCAAACACCACAAAAATATCAAAATACGTCCATGGTAGTTAACTGACATGGAAATACTCAAATCTTATCATTGGACTGACCTCTTTAAAGAGTATATGATTAATTGTCAATTGATTCTTCATATATTACTTTTGTTTTTTAATTATTACTTTATTTTTCATACTAAAAAGAAGGTCATAATTGTTTGTTCCGACCTTGCACTAGTTTTGTGATAGTTATATAATTTTATGAGGAGTGTTATTTGAACATCAATTTGGTTGACAACCATAATTTACAAAGAAAAATAAATATTTGTACGGAAACCAAAACAATAGAGAGATAAAGTAAAAAATAATGTGAATGTAAGAGAAGAAGTTGTCACAAATATTGTCACTAAATGAATGTATTTTATATAAGAAAACTACTTGTAAAAAAAAAAAAAAAAGCAAACTAATTAACTTTTTTTACAAAAGAAATGGATAAGGGATAAAAATAAAAAGATCAAAGCAATACTTTTTGGCAGTGGCCTTATCGAAGTTTTCTTGTGTTGTGGTGATGTGATGATTCATAATTCACAAAACCAAGAGTTTGGATCGGTTTGAAGTCGTAATATAATATAATATAATATAATATAATATATCTATTTTTAAACCCCCAATTATACTACTCGAAATATAATATATATTAGTGGTAATATATATATGTTATTCGTATTATTATTATTTATAATATATGTTAGTTTTTCATTCAAAAAACAAAATATATGTTAGTTTTTCTTTTAAAAAAATAATATATATGTTAATTTTTAAAAATGTATGTCTCTTTCATTGCAGTTCTGTTAAATAGTAAAAAAAAAGTATAATTTAACTTTTATATATAAAGATAAAGCTAGAAAAGCCAAGTGGATAAGGATTCTTTCTTTTCTTCCCTTTTAATTTATAAAATAGAAATTCTACTTATTCCAGCAAAGCCTGATCCTTTTGTTTTTGTAATATTCATTACTTTTTATTTTGAAACTTTGTTGAACAGGAGAGAAGAAGAAGCTTTCAGGAAAACTAAACTCTGTACATTTGCTTTTATTTTTGTAATAATAAAATTTAACCATATTTTTTTTCTAAAAAAAAGAATAATATTACTATAACCATAAATAAATTATAGAGTTTCACTTGTATGACTTGACTTTATCTCTATGTCACCGCTAAGTTTTTTTTTTTACAAAGCCACCCCATAGTTCTAATCAATCATTCTCTCTTATCAAAATAATTTATTATAATAATTTATCTATAATTTAATACACTAAAGTCATTTAAACTCAAATTCACTCAAGTATTTTCATGTATCTTATAATATTCTTCTTGGTAGAATCTGTAAAAATAACGTTCTTAAATAACGGCATATAAAGGAATTATTGCAATGACAATCAAGCTCAAATGTTCCCTAAATAAAAATATAATCAAATTCAAATGCAATTGTACCTGAAAGATAAGGTCAATTATGCCTAACCCTTCAAACAAAGTCTATCTAGCCGTACTAATCTTACCACTCACATAAACGCAAATTTTATTCAATAGATGATACATCAATCATGGTAGATGATTTTGTTGTGTAAAAATAAATACATATTTTATTTACTAGATGATTAAATTTATATTTAATCACTATATAATAAATAACAGTATTTTTTTTTACCATCCCAGTTTCAAGGACCTAATTTGTCCATTGGTGCTAATTCATTATAATCTTAAGAGACATAATTCAGATCTTTTTAGAGACGGTCCTGAAATAACATATTAATAAAATAAAAATAAAAAATTATTCTAGTAAATAAAAGTTAAAAAAGCAAAGGTCAATATTAATACTTGCCTAACTCCATATTTTCTTCTATTATATAAAAGTTACGACATCAATAATGGATTGGTTCAAATGGTAAGGTATATGAGCTTTTTAAGTATGTAGTCAAAAGGTTGGTTGAGAGGAGAGAATCCACCTTATGTGTCATAGGTTCTCAAAAAACACTATTATGTGACGATGTAAACTTCAAAAGATGTTAACCGGTATTTTATCTCATTCACAATATAACTTCAACAAACAAAATACCATTTATTTACCGAGTTTGTTTAATATGCACAACCACCAAATAATATTGCATTATGCATATGTTTATTTTCTATCACTAGATCTAAGGCCGTCTCAACCAATATTGAGGCCTAAAACGAACGCTAAAAATGATGTCTTTTTGAAATTAATATTTTTTTAAAAAAATATTTTAATGGAGCATAAGGATGACTAGGTTGGACATCCGACATGATTAGATCAAAAGCCACCGTTGAATGAGATTCAATAATAATGTTCATGTGTCCCACTCATACGCAATATGAAGGCCATGAAAAATGGCATACAATTCGGCCATCAAACAAGAAGTAATACCATAAAAATCAGAGAAATCCAACATCCAATCATCATTATTGTTTTTTTTTAGAGGAATCATTATTGTTTCTTATAAGGCCATCACTTATGCATTATAGATTTTGTCTTAAATCCAAAAGTATTCTGTTTTTAGTAAGAAAAAAGGTTGCAGCCGAGTTAAGAGTCATCCAAGTTCATGAAGCCGAACTCAATATAGCCAAAGTTTTTCTCATTTGCGTGAAAGTTACTTGGCCGTTTTGATGCTAAAATAAAATATTTGCCTCAAATCAAATATATTAAAATTATGTTAGAAATTTTTGTATTCAACCTCTTTTTTTTTTAGAGGGCAGTCAACCTCTTAATAATGTAAAAAATGATCTTTCCAATACAAAATTTACTGTTTTTATTTTCTTAATAAAGTGTTTCAAGGATATTGATTAACATGACCCTTAAATTAATGTAAGAGAAGGAAGTTGGGCACAACAACTATTTTCAATGAAGCACTCTCTCCCATTGGTCGTGCAATACAACCAATAGGAGAGAATAAGCGCAAGACACAATTGCACCAACCTCAAAAGGAGGGATATCAAAGCAAGTGAAGACAAGGCACATTCTCCCACTCGATCACAATTGAGTTAGCTGAGTAAGGATATTTAGGATATAATTTTAGTCGGCCAAAGATATGGCTGGTGTGAGTTAGACTTTAACATTTATGTAACCAAATGACTGAGTTCAAGTAGTTAATGAGATTTTCCAATAGACGAATAGTGTGGGAGAACCCGAGTTTGATTCCTAGATGGAACAATTTTTTATTAAACCTTACTTGCCTTCAAGCCAAACTTCCGATTACTAGGGTATTTTTCCCTCAAAAACGAAGGGTTAGCTCCAACTTATTACACTCACAGTTGAGCTCATTTAATTTGCACAAGACATATTTTTTTCATAGCATATGAATTCTTTACAATCTGCCACCTCACTTAATACTTTTTTGACTAGTTAACGAACCCAAAGCCGAAGAACAAAATTCTTTCCTTCGGTGCAAATGTTTGAAGGAAATGATCAAATCACTATTGAGATCTATTTGTCGAATCCTCAACCAACAATCAGTTATTGAACTAACTGAATTGAGTACAAAAATAACAAACTAGGTGATGTCCAGGTTGCCTTTGAAAAATTGTGAATAATTTATCAAAAAAAAAAAGTCACATGAGTTAATATTCCCAATAGAATTACATACACAAATTCTCCATTTTCTCAAACGTTTATATTAGTTTTGTTCTGAACTTGAAATGCACTTTTTAAAGGTGATACATTTATGGATTCTCGTACATTACGAGTAGTTAAGTCCATAACAATTTTTCCAAAAAAAAAAAAAAAGTCCATAACAATTTTGTTTAAGTACAAAAAAAAAATACATAAAGATTTGCATTGAAGTTTTGTCCTAAAAAATATAAATAATTTAAAATGAATATCTTTCTGCTTATCTTTCTTCTATTAATTAGTTGTGTTATTTGAATACATGATTTTCGACACCATATCTTAACAATGTGTATCATTGAATGTGGACATTGTTTATGTGGAAAGAGAACAAACATTTGATGAGAGAGAAAAAATATACGATGTTTGTGTTTAGATATGTGTTTGAAAAAATATTTCTATTTTTCTAAATAGTGATGTGTTTTTTGTACACAAAAAGTTCTATGTAATTATGATTTTCATAGAAATAGAGAAATTTTTAAAGCTGAATTTAAATTGGTTGGATTGGAGTGCAATGGAAAGATTGGATGTAGGGATGTTAATGGATGTGCATGGGTACGGATAGTATGATACTCGTCCCCGTCCCATTTCATAAATATGATACCCGTGTCCGTCCCGTACCCTTGTGGGTACCCACTATGCGGGTATCCGCGCGTATTGAGGTATCCATAAATCACATACATCATTGAATAAATGAACCTAAAAAGTTAATTTTACTTATATTTAGAAACGGAGAGAGTAGTAATGAGTAGCCTAAAACTATAAATGTATTGTGCATAGTAGCACACATAAATGAGTGGTAGTTTCTTTTCCGTTAACCGCAATATGTCAGCATCAAGCAATTTTTATATTCATGGTATGAAACTCATGGTCAGTTAAACTTCATTTGGTGTTTGACTGCTTTGATGGGGTCATGAGGAGCTTTGAATCATTAATTCGCAAATTATGTTTTATTATGAATTTATCTTAATTTGTATGCGCTAAACAAAGTGATTAACCTCAATTCATTAGTAAGATTTTGATTAAGAAAAATTGATATCTAAGATTCAGATCTAGATTAAGCTCAAATTTAAATGGGAACATTGATTAGTTGTAATGTAGGAATCTATTGCATTTCGTAAGATTATACTCATGTTGATATCTTTGGTCTAACTTTACTACGAACTTTAAATTTCTAAATACATTTTCCTTAAAATTTGTAAAATGAGTGAATTATGACCTCAGATTCAAAAATTAATTCATAAGATGAAATTGAGTTCTCATCTTTAATTGACTATACTGTATTTAGATTTCTTTATCAAAACTCGAGCTTAGAATAAAGATACTCTAAGCACAAATATATACATCCAAAAGTCTCAAGAACTTTATTAATAGTGAAACTCAAACAATTTCAATAATATTTTTTATTTATAAATGACCACTTTATATTATGGTATAGACTATAGTCTATAGATAACGAAGCTGTATTTTAATGTAAATACCATATATATACAAAATAAGAACCTATCTCAACCAACAACCGCTCCTTTATATGTGTCCCTTTTCTCTTATAACTGTTGCTTAAAGCCTCTTCCAAACAACATCTCTCTCTACAATTCCACCAATGGAAACATCAGAGAATTCTCTTCCAACGTTGGAGGACCAAAATACATCGGTGTCCGTACGGAGAGCCTTGGAGCTACTCCATCTGGACAACCGGGACATGAAAATTCAGGCTGCCAAGGACATCCGCCGTCTCACCAAAACCTCCCACCGTTGCCGCCGTCAGCTCCAACCAGCTATCACTCCACTTGTTTCCATGCTTCGGGTCGACTGGCCGGAGTCCCATGAACCTGCTCTTCTCGCCTTGCTTAACCTTGCTGTTCAAGATGAAAAGTATGTATGCTACTTGAACTCTATTTCGTATTTTTTTCATCATTTTCTTTTTTGCTAATATTCAATTTTAAATGGATTTTTGAAGTATATTATTTAGAGGAGGAATCAAATTACACACAAGAACGAGAAAAGTTACACGAATGGTTAAGAATCTTATGTCCATATGTAACATAAGGAAGATGATTCATGTTTTATTTTTATTTTTTTTAAATTAATAAAGTAACATTAATATTTATTCTACAATCTAAAGGATTTAAACTCGGTATGTTAAGTTAGGAGACTAAGCTCTTATTATTGAGCTAGGACAATAATTGTTTCTAAAATGATATTTTGTCAACATTAATCTAGCTCCTAATCGAATTTCGTATTACTATGACCCTTATAAAAATCCGGAGAGATAGAGACAAAAAAATAAATATAAGATTACCAATTTTTCCTCAATTGAGATGCTGGAACAATTTTTGTTGTTGATGGTATATAAGATGTATCAAAGCCTTAAACAATATTAATATATTGTTATTGATTTGTTGAAGGGTAATTGTATTTTACTAAAGTTGGCCTTTCTTACTTGTGATTATTTAGTGTCAGCATATCTATTTATATAGGCAAATGTTATTTGTTATACTAATTTTTTTTTGAAGAAGTGTTATACTAATTTTTTATTAATTGTTCATGCAAATTTTATGATTTCCTTATATTAGTGTCTTCTTCGGTTAGCAATTCATGAATGTTATGAAACATAATAACCTATGATATGGGTTTTTATTTTTTATTTATTTTGTAGTTTAGAAAAATATTTGTTGTAAATGATTTTTTTTTCTTCATATACTAGCTTGGATGAATGCATACAGTTTATCAATTAATAATTGGAAGCTTAGACAGTTGAAGCTCATCAATTGGATGGTTGTTTTTATTTGGTTCAAACTAGGAGCTTGACTTATTATATTTTTCTTGGCCAATGAGATTATTTTAATTCCATGACTTTGCTGCAACTATACAGTATTATAGCTCTTATATTTAGTACCAAAATCCTGTTGACTAGAAGCTGGACCCTGCACAATTATGGAATCCAACCTAAATAAGGGAAACTGACAAATTACAGATATGAATGCATGAAATGAATATACTATATTACTAATCAATAGACAAATTTTTCTTTTAAAAAGGACAAGTTATATATTGTTTTGTATTTTTCTAAGATGTTACAAAGGAAATGTTAAAAATAAAATTATTTTCTATTGATAAAATAAATTATTATTATTTTAATTAAAATAAACCATCCATTTTATAGGCTTAATTTTAGAAGATGGTTCTTGACTTGAGGCCCCTAACATTAAATTCAGTGTGGTGTTCAACTACCAAATAGCTTTTTTCCAATTTTTTTTTTACTCCTCTCATTAAGACTATGCTTGTGAATTATGATATGGTAGGTTTAAAATAAAGATGGAATGGAAGCAAAAATGAATAGTAAATTGTTTTGGTTTGCTAATTGCTACTTGGTGAAGTCACTTTTAGTTTGTAAATCAAGAAACCCCACTTTCAAGTTTTCACATTATTGTTGTACCAATGATTCTCAATTTGAAATCTTGACCTCTATGTTTTCCATCCAGTGAATAAGCCTAACTTATAACTAGGCTTTGTTTGGTTCATGCTTCCTTTTATACCAAATGCTTTTGATAAAAGAAAAGTAACCATACTTATATAATTGTTCTATTTCTATACTCAAATTTCCTTTCTCTTTTACTTTTGGTCCCTAGGAGAAAAAATTTCAGAGGGTTAATAGTTATCTAGTAATGGATAGGTTTTCTTCTTTTTGAAGTAATCTAGTAATGGATAGGTTGTTGGCTTGATTAATCTCAGCTACTAATTTAGATCGGTCGGTACATATTACAACTTCATCAAATCGTCTTTAAATAATCTACATCATTGATTTGAGATTAGACGGTTAAGAAGAATTTCTGCATTACACATTTAATGTGTGTAGATTGGTCAGTACATATTTTATACATTACATGGTTATTAAAAGTTCAATAATTTGAACCTTTTTTGTAGGAACAAAATCAACATTGTGGAAGCTGGTGCATTAGAACCAATAGTTAATTTTCTCAAGTCACAAAATCAAAATCTACAAGAGTATGCAACTGCATCATTGCTCACTCTATCTGCATCAACAACCAACAAACCAATCATCACTTCTTATGAAACAATTCCTCTTCTTGTTAACATTCTTAGAAATGGAAGCCAGCAAGCTAAATCTGATGCAGTAATGGCTCTATCCAATTTATCAACACACCATGATAACCTCAACACTATACTAGAATCAAATCCAATTCCTTTAATAATTAACATTCTCAAAACATGTAAAAAGTCCTCAAAAACAGCTGAAAAATGCTGCGGTTTGATAGAGTCGTTGGTCGATTATGAAGAAGGAAGAGTTTCCTTATCATCCGAAGAAGGCGGTGTTCTTGCAGTAGTTGAAGTTCTTGAAAATGGAAATCCACAAAGTAAAGAACATGCTGTTGGAACATTGTTGAGAATGTGTCAAAGTGATAGGTGTAAATATAGGGAACCAATTTTAAGAGAAGGTGTTATTCCAGGACTTCTTGAACTAACTGTTCAAGGAACAGCAAAGTCTAAGGCAAAAGCATGTACACTTTTGCAGCTACTAAGAGATTCTGATGTTGAAACAAGATGTGAAATTGAAGGTGAGACTCTTGAGAACATAGTATATGATATTATATCTCAGATTGATGGTGATGAACAATTTGGTAAAGCAAAGAAGATGTTAGATGAAATGGTTCAAGTTAGTATGGAACAAAGTTTGAGACATTTACAACAGAGGGCTCTTGTTTCTACGACAAGTGATGTGTCTATTACTAGTTGTGCTTCTGAAACTTAAAAAAAAAAGGAAGATAACATGGTATTGAGTTGTGTCGCGGTTACGGGTACGTTGTGAACATTTATATTGCATGAAAATGCTGCCAATGCGATCAAAATTGCGGTTGTGATTCAGTTGCGAAGACCTCAAAATCATCTATATTGCATTTGCGGACCGCGATTTAATATTATAGAAGATAATACATAGTTAGAAATGCTAGTCCAGGCCATGTATAGGTATCAAGTGACTGGTAACTGTTAATAAATTGAAGCTGTAAGAAACTGATGTACATAATGATATGCAAGTGAGTAGTAAAGGGTCTCAATATTATTTTGTCCCCTCATTTTCACAATTGCATAAACATATGAACTTCGAGATCTAAGATATATTTTAATAAAATGGTACTCTTATATAAATTTAATAAAAAAGTTGCTTAGAGATGGTATCTCTAAGTTATAGCTTGTGATATGACTATGCATACCAAAACATGATTTGCAAGTGGCATACAATTTCTTTGCTGAAGGTGTGTTCTCAACACAATTACACCATGAAGACTTAACATTAACCTTCATTCCCTAAAAAAAAAATGAATGCACCCTTCATTCGAGTAAGGACTCTAGATCATATGTAGGTAGTATCTTGGTTTTTTTTTTCTTTCCAATTTTGCATCAGTCATTTCCGATCTCTTCGTCATTTTCCCATGTGAAATCGCTCCTTTCTCATTAGGAGTTTCATTTGTGCCTTCATCGAATCTTGCTAAGTAATCATCTTTACCTACAAAAGAAACCTTAGGGGTACATTTAGAATGTTTGTGGGGTATAGGGCCTAAATAATCGAACCCAGGTGGCCCATTTGTAGTTTGACCCATTGATCCACAACAGCATTTTCCAGGCCCAAGCTATATGAAACATTCCAGAAGCTAATTTCAGTATAAGTACTTACATTACAATTGAAATTGTCATTCATTAACAACATATCACTAGATTTTAGATGCATGTGTAAAATGTGTAAAACTTTTTGACACGTATATAAATAAAAAAAAATTGCTCCTTTAAAAAACTGAGTATTTTTCGATTAATTTTGTCCCAAGGAGATTTTTCGACTTATGACGTGGTGATATTGGTTATGATGTGGAAGAGATTTTTCTAGTTAACTTGACTTAATCAATATATCCGTTATTTTATGCATATCCAAAAAAAAACTTGGCTACATTTGATAACTTCCCAATATTATAATTCGCCAACTTCTCGGAACTGCTTGTCACTTGAGAAATTATCATCATCAATGGCAAACAAACGTGAAGACATTCATGACGATGAAATTTCAAGTGTTGAAGAAGGAAAGCCTAATGTCATGCAACTTTGTTGTTCATCAAACAATGCTATCACCTTGATACAAAAGGTAAGGTCACTTGTCTCATAAATTAACATCAATTAATTTTTTAATGAAATATTAAGAATGTGGGTACATACTATAATTGAAGGCAACGATCACTGTGATTTTGATATACCCACCGTGATACCAAATATACACAAAATATCTCATTCAAACATGTACAAATGGAACAAGTGAAAGTTCGTTCTTGTAACATGTTGGATACATAGTGCAAAACATGTCATTTTCCACAAGATGAAACCTTTAGAGTTACAATACACATGAATTTGGACACAAAATTTATGAATAAAATAAAATAAGACACATGTGAATTGATTAATTCATTTTCTCTTGATTGACACTAGGTGATTGCAGAAATCATTGGGACATATTTTGTGGTGTTTGCTGGATGTGGTTCTGTAGCAGTGGATAAGATCTATGGCTCTGTAACATTTCCAGGGGTATGTATCACTTGGGGGCTTATTGTAATGGTCATGTGTTACTCTGTTGGTCATATCTCTGGAGGACATTTCAACCCTGCTGTTACCATCACTTGGACCATCTTTCGTAGGACCTCACTTAAAGAGGTAGTTATTTTCATTTCAGTGACCAATAACTTTATGAATTAATCTGTACATTTTTTTAGTTTCATATTCAAAACATGCCATTAATTTTGAATTCTTGTACATGTAGGCTCCTCTATACATTTTTGCTCAGTTGGTAGGATCAACACTTGCAAGTGGAACATTATCTCTAATGTTTGATATCACATCCAAAACTTATTTTGGAACCGTACCCGTTGGATCAAATGGCCAGTCTTTAGTTGCAGAAATCATCATCAGTTTTCTCTTGATGTTTGTCATTTCAGCGGTTTCAACCGACGAAAGAGCGGTATGCACTCGTAAATATCTACATATTAAGGGATATTCGCTTGTCGTTTAAAACAATTTTATACTAACATCCAATGACGATTACATTTTATTTCGCCACTTCATATCATTCATTTTAAGATTCAAGTACAAGAGAATGCTCGATTTGCAGCATAATTTGATGCATGTATAAAATTGATTTACCGTGTGTGCGTGCGCGCGTAAATTTAACGTGTTAAGTAACTTTTTGTTAACACGATTCTGATACGCATTTGCTTAACTTGATGGCAGGTGAATGATTTCGCAGGTGTTGCCGTTGGAATGACTATAATGTTGAATGTCTTCATTGCTGGGTAATTAATTATTGGTTAATGAATTTCAAATACTAATTTTTTGCATGACAAATTAAAACGGTCCATGAGAGTGACATATGGTTTGTGATTATAAATAACTAAAACTGAAATTAAACTTTTTGCAGGCCTGTATCAGGAGGATCTATGAACCCTGCAAGAAGTATTGGTCCTGCACTTATAGTACATGTTTACAAAGGGCTATGGGTATATGTGGTTGGTCCAATTGTTGGAGCTATAGCTGGAGCAATTGCATATAACTTTCTTAGATCTATAGAAAAGTCACCTTCAGAGTTAGGAGATACTCAATTGAGGAACATTGTTGTAGGTTGATTAATTAAGGGTTTATGTACTATTTTCTTTATTTTTAAGTAGGTACTGCTTTGGTTTAATAGCTAGTGTTTGATTTTTTAGCTTAATGTAATAAATTATGACTGCATTTTATGCTAGGAGTAGTAGTAGTTAACAGACATGTTTACTTTTAAATTATGGAAAATTAGTGTAATAATTTAACTTGTCTTGCCCTGCCTAACCTTTTGCCAATTGTTAGGCGCTAAAATTAGGCTTAATTTCAACTTTTGTCAAATGAAGAATTCTATTTTAACCTACCAGTTTACATGTTATAACTATAAGCTAATAACAATTTGATATGTCAAGCCACACATAGTCCTTTGTTACAATAGATTAATCAATTCACCAAAGGAATTTTATATATAAGAAGAGAGAAAAAAAAGGGTTAAAATGAAATATAAGACAACGTGCCAAAATATGAAAAATAAAATGGAGATGAACATGAAGAATAAGGACAAAAATAAATCAAACTGTTGTTTCTTCATGATTAAGATCAGCTTCATAAAGTCACCCAAATATAATAGTGATTGACATTGCTCCCAAAAAAGCCAAAATCAACAACCCTGCAACTCTCTTTTGAGCAGCAGAGTAGTAATAGTATACATCCGTAGGCTCGCCCGATACATATATGAACCTCGGTGGCGGTGGTGTTGGTGGTGGTCGTGATCGCGGTGGAGGTGGAGGTGGAGATGATGGTTGTTGTGGTGGTGACGGTGGTGGATTACTATTCAGTGGGGATGAATACTCGGGGAGCGGTAGCGATTCAGGTGGGGGTGTAGGAGGTGGTTGCGGCGGTGAAAGAATCTCATCACAAGGGTTTCCACAAGGACATGATCCACATTTGATTTCAACGTCTAGTGGCTTAGAAGCCAATGATTGGTCTAATTTGCTAGATGAGTTTGCATTAATTGTGATGAAGAAAAGAAGAAGAATTAATGTAAATATTTGTGAACTATGTTTTGGAGACACCATTGTATGAGTAGTGACTTTGAATTTGATTGATTTTGAGGCAAGGTATAATAGATATAAGAGCTTGTATGTGAAGTACGGGGTGTGTAGAATTTGGTTATGCTATTCTTGGCTTACTTATATTGCAAGAATGCTGTGCCAAAGGTCCAAAGCAAATATTACTCATTAAGTAACCAAAAAATTCGAGTGGAAACTTTATTTAATTAGTCTATCCAGTGAAAGAGCAAATGAGAATATTAATGTTGTTTAGTTTTGTGTGTTTAGTAGAAACATAATACTCCAAGATTAGAGAGTAGACCAGTTTCTTTTTAAGGAAGAGTGTAATCCAGTTATAAGTTGAATTATCAAGTACTTGATATTTGGATTTGCCATGTGAAAATATGTTTATCCATGTCTTATTTATGCCCTTAAAAAAAATTACTTATTTATTTTAAGAGTTATGCTATTAGATCACAATTTTACATCTCCCGCCATAACACCGAACAATATCAACAAATTGCACTTTAATGATATAATGTCACATGACATTGATCAATTCAACTATAACACGTGATAATGTAATAACTTATCATATTTTATATAGTGTTGAAGTGGAAAACTATATTCCAAAATCATGTACCTTTATTTAAGGTTAATATGTGTGTATATATAAACTTGTCATTCAATTGAAAAAGTAGGAATAGATTACTTATTTATATTTATATTTTTTTTGACAAACTTGATGATATTTATATGAGAAATTAATAACTGTTGAATTTTGTGTTACCAATTATGCTTTTAAATTCCATGAACAAGAATTATGGAGCAATATATGATGATCTTTAAATTTGTTGATCGAGTGGATTCTAATGTTCGAAAAGTTATTGATTTGAGTCCCATACCCTAAACTTTTATTAACAAAAAAAAAACATTAGATCTTTATTCCCAACCCTTATGATCTAAGTATATTCTTGTCTTTTGCATCAGGCATGGTGATGATGATGAGTGACTCTCTCTGCGCCCACCCTTTTAATTATATAGTCTTATGCTACTAACTTAATTTGATAGCTGGCATGAGACAAGGTGTTCACACATATATACTTGCTTGTGCATTGGAGAATCTAATGTGTATATATGTGCAAATTAAAGAATAATAAGGTACAATAAAACTAGTGAGTTATGTTAGTTTTTATAATATAATGGCTAGGGTCTTCAAAATTAAAAAAAATATACAACAAAAAGGAGAAAGAGAAAAAAAAATCTAGCATTTCTTAATAATTAGTAACATTGCTTTAATAATGAAATGTGTCTTCTTTTTAGATTCTGACAAACCTTAGTTTGTTAATAGTTTTACATTGTGACAAACGTTACCTTATTAATTACATTAGTGAGTTGTGTTAGTTTTTTTATAATTTTAACACATGGACCGATCATGCTTAATAATCTTTCAATGTTTCTCAACTCATCAATTGGAATATCAGTTTGGAATAAAAACTAGATATCGAATAACATTAGTTTGTTAATAGATTAGTGAGTTTAGGGGCTTTGCCCCCACCTCTCACCAAAAAGAGAAAAGATTAGTGAGTTGTGTCTGTTTGGAACAAATTGAAATGTGTTTGTGTGGCTGAATGGTAATAGTATTGTTTACTCTCATGGCATGTACATTTTGTCTTAGGTAAAAATTTAATGAAGGTTAGATTATGAATTTATGATCTTAATCATTAAATTACAAAATGCCTACTACAGTTGTTCACTTTGCATAAAGTTCATATAGTTGGCAATATTCTTCCCTGTTAGTGAGTTATTCGATACTTTTATTTAATGTAGCTTGCTCGTATAACATAAGAATCTCTCGCTTATGGTTTTTCCAATTTTTGTGTGACAAAATTATGGTATTTTTCCTAACATCCTTTATGTTGTGAACCTTATAATAGTATTAGGAAGAGAGGCACACTAGCGTTTTAGCAATCTCAAATTATTTATTATTTATTTACAAACATTTGAATGTTTTAAGGTTGATTCAAATTGTGTTAAACATTTGCTATATCAAAAAATAATTGGGTGCTAGTTTAATCAAGGTCTTGAATTCGAATCCAACGTTAAAACTCTTATGAAGAATTTGCCGCTCATTTAAATTCCATAAAACTCGAGAGATTGGTCTCCCCAAATGCAAACGAAGGATACCAGGTTACACAATGAAAAATTTCTTTTCAACCCCCAACTGCTCATGCGCCCTACTATCACAATCCTAAAATTCGAGAATTTTTTTTGAAGGATCTACGTAAATTCTGGAAATCTATGGGTGGGTTCACTACTATAATGTTGTAAATAGGTAGATAGGTCAATAATTCAAAATATTAACTTAATTATAAAACCAAAATACATCTCCCCTAGAAGGGAAAAAAAAAGAAGCAAAATACATCTAATTACCAAAATAAAGCGTAATGTTCAACCTTGTATCAAAATACACAAGATTATCCCAAAAATTCATTAAAACATCCAACAAACAATCCAAAAAAATAAGTTTCATAAGTTTTAAAGTTGCTAATAAAACTATCCAAGAAAAAGCTAGAGTTAGGGTTTAACCTTTTCAATTTATATGTTTGGTTATAAGTTGTTTGAGTGTAATGTGTGGGAGAGGAGTCGTTTGATGCTGAAAGCAATGCACTTTTATGCATTAAACGGGCTTATGGGTCATAAAGAAAAAAAAGCTAATAATTTTTTAAAAGTAAAATCGTAAACCCATTTAAAATCGGATAAGTTTGTTCGATTATGTTGAGTTAAATCGCTCCAACTCTGTGTATTCTTCAATTTCACTATAAAACGAGTTTGCCACTAAATTCACACCTTGAAACATAATCTCAAACGAATTTAGAAGATAACACTCGAGTTTGAGAATTTTAGAGAATGCATATATGTAGTCTGGGGTATTAGTTGTGGTCTTAAATAGACCTTATTTTGGGGTGTTTAATTGTAAGCATTTTCTTTCGGTTTTGGTGTACATCTTTGTGTTTTTGTAGCTATGATTTATGATAGCCAAACAATATTTGTATCACTATCCTGCTTTATTCCATTTTGGCACATCTTGTCTTGTGCTTGTATTTTTAATGTTTCAGTGCAAAATTAGGAAAATTCACTAAATTGTCTAATTTTTCTTTCACAAATTGATGAACTAAATTGCTTTACAAAATGGTATTGTTGGCTCACTTTCTTACAAATAATCACCTTATGCATATACCTTTGCAATTAATTGAGCGTGATTGTTTAAGGACCATAGATAAATAGAATTGTTATTTAAGTATTACAGTATCTATATGACATTATATGTGTTTATCTTTTTCTTTTGCGTTCTTTGTATCTTCTACAATGATACGAAATTTAAAAATATGCATAAAAAGCAAACGAGACTATTTATATTAAAATGTCTCATGTCTAAGAATCATTTCCTTCCCCTAAAATTAAAATAAATAAAATATATTCCTTATAAATACAGCTTAAACAATTGAAATCATTTCCTTCCCCTAAAATTAAAATAAATAAAATATATTCCTTATAAATACAACTTAAACAGTTGAAATCATTTCCTTCCCCTAAAATTAAAATAAATAAAATATATTCCTTATAAATACAACCTAAACAATTGAACTAAAGATGCATGTAACCAACAATGATATACAGTTAATTAATTGGGCACAAATAAATGGCATGCGCCGTTGCACGAAATAAACTTCCACTGCTTCTTAAATGTAATGTATGGTGTTGGAGTTTTGCGTTCTTTGCTTAGAAGCTTCTATAGTTTTTAGTCTTCCCATTCAAAACAAATAAAATAAGATATATACAAAGAAAGATTAAAAAGAAATAGCATTCATTAGAAGAGTTTACATTCAAACCGATGGAAATAAAAATAATAGATGTAATATTAACAACACTCATTCTCTTAAGTGTTAAAAAGAGTGTGAGTGTTAAAATGACTCTTTTTAAGAATCAATTAAAGAATGAATGTTAAAAAGAGTATGTTAAAATGATTGTTGTTAGCATTATTTTTGGAACATTAGAGTTGAAATTTAAAGTTGCAAGAATAAGCACCACCAAGTCACACGTACATTAGGTATAACTAATGTTGTGTGAATTGAAAAAAGTGAAAGTTCTACATTAAATAGAACAGTCATTAGTAGTGTTTATATATGAGGATAGTCACTCACAAGGGTGTGCCTTGGGACCTTTAGGGTCTCACTTTTGTGATTGGAATGAGCACTCACTAAAATATATTTATCACACGTGCGGCGACACCGCGATCTAAACATCGGCTAATTAAATGATTTTTTTTTAATGTGTATATCTGATGCAACAACTTCAACTATCATTTATCTTAGCTTATTCGCGCAGGCTTCAAATCTATCTAATTTGTTTTGCTGCTTGATTTGATCTTTGGAGCTTTTGTGCCCCAAGTTTCTTCCAAGTCAGCTATAAATTCTCTTTATAGAGAGCTTGCATAGGTCATTTGATACACCTAAAAAGATTTCTAAGTTATGGATCTCTTCTACTATTCTCCATTTGGCTTGTCTTAACGAGCTATTTTTCTATGTACCTTTTTTCCGTCCCTTCAGTTTCGAGCGTTGTAGGTATTATATTTGAGTGGTCGTAATAGACATATTTGAGGATGTAATTCTCGACCATTTTTTTTATAGTACATTAGTTAATCGTAGTATAGTGGACTGAGTTATTTTATATTGGAGGCGACACAATTGATAGTTTGTCTTATATAAATTTTAGGCAATATTTTAAAATGTAACGAAGTGGTCGTGACTCAACCAGATAATTTCTTCGATCATAATCCTTTCATGTATTTCAGAATTTCAAAACCAACAATTACTCCTGTTTAAATTACACCATTAAAACACCCCAAGTATACGGATCTAACTATGCAAAGAAGACGACAAATGAGTCTACAACAAAGTGTAGCTCAATGCAGACAAAGACGAAGACTCAAGTCTACCCGTCAAAGTCAAGTAAGCCCTTTGGATAAGTAATGCCCATTTTCCTTTCCCCTACTTGGATGATGTCAAATCTACATCAACGTTGTTCCCTACACTACACACATCAATTAACATATTTTGATATTTCCCTAATAATACTGGTATATAAATCATTACAAATTATAATACCTTTTTAATATTTAAAAAGGAGGTAATTTGTCCAAAATTTACAATGATGTTCAAAGGAAAGCTCCTAGTCTCCAACTACCAGCTTCACACTCACCAGTGACAGTGCCAACTACTGTACGCAGACACACTGATATAGTATATCGCAAATAAAATTTCATAATTTCAATTTATAAAAACTTATCTATACATATGCAACAATAACATGAATAGCTAACATTATTCTATAAGTTGTTATCCCCTAAAAAAAAAATCACGAAGTTATCTTATATTGGAGAAACAATTAAATTTCTTTATCATATAGCTTGATTTGGATTGAACTGTTTTAATTCTTCAAATAGAACTTTAGCATCAAGATGAAAAAAATTACCGTGCTTTAGACAAGTTCAAGATGTTTACAATGTGTTATCACAAGAAGATTTAAGTCTTTTAATCCTTAAAAAAAAAAAAAAACCTTAAGTAGGGGTGTTCGCGGTGCGGTTTGGTTCGATTTTGAGAGTAAAAGTCATCCGAACCGCAAGGTAAAAAAGGATGCGGTTTGGTTTGATTCGGTTGACTTTTAAAATAAAATCCGAACCAAACCAAACCAATGTGGTTTGGATTGGATCGGTTGGTGTGGTTTTTTAAACAATAATTTTTTTGTTTCCAACATTAAAATTGAATTAAATAGCTAAAACACAATATATTTTTCAATAATGTTTTAAATTTCATCCAACATTATAATTTTATTATCATATAACAATGTTTTCAACTACGTAGACCAAATTAAAACATGGACAAAAAGTAACCCAATTTTGTAAGAAATACAAAAAACTAAATTATTTATCATTCTCTAAGAGTTCAAGTAGCACATAAATACATTTTTGAAAGAAAAAACAAAGAAGAAACTTAACAAGAGAAAAGAAATGTCATTTTATTAAAGTTTCCATTGGGCTTCTTTGAGTATTGGTTTAGGTGATATATATTTAATTAGTGTTTTTTCTTATATTGCGGTTTGGTTTGCTTTGGTTTGGTTCGGTTGGTAAAATCAAAACCGCAAACCGAACCAAACCATGCGGTTGAGTAAAGAAGTGATCCGAATACATCCGAACTAAATGCGGTTTTTTGCGATTTCAATTTGAATTGGTACGGTTTGCGGTTCTTCTATTGTATTGGTTTGGTTTAAAACACTCCTACTTAAAAGAGTCATTAGTAGACTCAAAGTTCGGTTGTGCATGTTCAAAGTAATTTTTATCTGTTTTTTTCTACAAATTTGATGTTTGAAAATAAATACACTTATCTTCATTTCATATACAATACTAGAGTTGTCCTCGTGAACTTAACTCAGTTGGTAGGAACAATACATAATATATGCAAGGTCCGGGGTTCAAAACCCAGTCAAAAAACATATATATACAATACTAAATAAACAATACTAGAGTATCAAAATAACTTTGGTGTCCTTTAGAAAATGTGGTTTTAGACGGTAGCTCGTCTCAAACCATATTCAGAGTTACCACGTCATCAATATCATATCATCATAGGCTAAACTACTGTATATACAACTTTTAAGATAAACAATATTTAATGTGTTGACTCATAAGGTTATCATTCTTTTTCAATTTTTATTAGTTAAAGTAATACTAATGATTATTTTATAACCATTTGTATGAGGATTTAAACTTTGTTTCTTGAAGTTAAAGAACCAAGCTTTTAACATAGCTACCACATCATGGTCATAATATACATACACACACATGAGAAAGATCATATGTCCTTTTTAACTTCAAAATAGAGAAGGTACTAAATATCGCTCACATCATGCGCACAAATACTTTTTATTTGAGTTTGTGACTAAATATTTGCTCATATATCATGTCATAGCCTCTAGCCGCAAGTGTTACCGAAGATACTATTTTGACTTACGTCATATATATTTATAAATATATTGTCAACACATAAAAAATAGAGAAAAATTTAATTGATAGTCACAATTTCGATTATATATTTTTTTATCTCAAATGTGTACAATTGTAGAAACTAATATCTCAAATCAGATATGACCATAATGGATGATAAAGTTCTCTTAAAAAAAAATAAATTAATATTGCTGTATTCCTAGAGTTTGATTCAAATCCACAACTGCTAATTAAATTGAAAGAAATCCCCTATCATATCATCCTATTAAAATTTATATACTCAGTCAAATATACACTACAACTAAATAGGTTTATCTCCTGAAAGCACAGTGAAAAAAATTGGGAAAAAATGACGATAAATCTTTTCTTTTATGGACTGATATGATAATAAATAAGTAAATACTTATAGTAATTGATATAAGAATTAATTAAGTAAATGGTCCCTGTAAATATTCAGAATTTTGTTTTTAATCCTTATAAAATAAAATCACACTTTTTAGTCCCTATAAAATTTTCCATCACATCAGCATTTTTAGTCCCTATAAAATTTTTCCATTAACATTTTTAGTCCCTGTCAAAAAATTTCATCAACGTTTTGGTCCCTAAAATGCTTAAGAAAAATGTCACAGGAACTAAAAAGTGTGATTTTATTTTGTAGGGACTAAAAACAAAACTGAGAATATTTATAGGGACTAAAAACTTAATTAACCCTTGATATAACTATAAGTAAGTATATTGAGAGACTAATATGACATTATTAACCGGACATTTTAACGCGAATGACTATTTTAACTAACGAAGTGCATAATCAAGGACTATTTTATAATTTTCAAACATTTAGAAACTATTGTGCCTACTCATTACACATTTAGGGACTAAAATGACTATTACCCCTAAAATATAAGAAAAAGGACTCAAAAAATCAATGTATTTGGATCAAAATTTAAATTATTACATTTTCACATTGGAAAAAAAAAATTACTTAAAAAGGGGTTGTCGCCCTTAATCCTCTCTTCTCTTGACTAGTCTTTCTTTCCCTCTATGGTAGAGCAGCCAGGGGAAGACTTTCACATCACTAATAATGCCTTTTATCACACGTAAAATTGAATGTTGATATTTACCTAGTTTGCTAGATAATAATAGAGAATATTGAATGTTGATATTTCAACTTATTAGATTTTTCTTAGGCAAACCTATTATAGAGGACTATAAAATTTGTAAATGAAAATAAATGAGGCCAAAAGTTTAGAGGAAATTTAAATAGAGATTAAAAGTAAAAGTTTATAACGAGAAAACATATTTAACTTTTAATTTTTTTACAGTTTAGAATGAATGTTTTGCACAAAAGATCTGTTTGATATAGCTTTAAAAAATTAAATAATCAATTTTAGGATATTTTCATTGGCTTGTTACAGTTTTTCAAAAAAAAAAAATTGTTTAAAATAACATGTTTTGGATCATTTTTCCTAAAAGTAGTTTTTTTTATAAATGATATTTTAACAAATAAATGTGATTTTAATTATATCACATGAGCCCAAAATAATTTTTATTTTTAAAAATATATATAAAATAATCTGCAAGTTAATTGAAGGTTAAAATCAATTTCTTTTTCCTCAATTATGAGTTTTCTTATGAAGCTTATAACACTCACAAGCTACATATATTTAGTATACCTAGTTTTTGTAGCGTGTAACTCTCCTTTACATACCCTCTTAGAGAGGGACTTGAATCCTCTAATTTAATTTGTTAACATGGCGAGGCCTCTTCTTGTGTCTAACATGCACACTCTTCTTCTATTTTCATCCATGCCAACCACAACAATTTTATTTGTTGTTCTTTCAGTTTTTTCTATATTTTCCATCATCACTTTTCTATGTGGTTCTACGAACATGAAGAAGCTCCACACAGAGGCGGAGGAGGAAGCAACGGTGTCTTCGACCAAGGAAACCAAGCTAATTTCGAAGCTAAACAGTAAAATTAGCACCAAAGCTATTTCAATGGTGAGGATGCTATCTTGGAGAAAAGTACAGGCTGAAGGAGGATTGGAAGAAGGAAACCAAGAAGAAGAAGTTCTTTGGAGAAAGAACATCTTGATGGGAGAAAAGTGTCGCCCTATGGACGAGGAAAATTAGAGATTTTTTAAGGGTAAATGTTAGTATTGTTATTTTTTTATGTCGACCATAAGATCAAACTTTAGACCTCCTTACACTTTAACTTTTCATCAGCCACCAAACCATCTTTATATGCATGAAGAAAACTAGTAGTAACTTTTAAACTCATGTGTAAGGGGCTAAGGGCTTTGTTTTGGATTTTACATAGGTTTTGGACTTTGATTTGAAGGGTTAGATTCAAAGTTTATCGATCAAGGTTTTTCAGAGTTGGATTTCTAATTTCATTTGTTAATTTGCTTCCTGAAAAATATCTCAATGTTTTCTTTCATATGTGGTCCATGTTGAACCCGTGAATGAATAATGCCTAAAAGACCAGCTATGATGAATGATGCTCTATAGAAGTACAAGTTGATGGGTTTTATCCTCACAAATAAGATTGTAAGTTGTAACTTGATCGATGTAAGTTAAATAAAAGTAAGAAAAAAATAAAGGATTAATTGAGTAGATAGTCTCTATAAATTGGCCAAAATTTCGTTTTTAATTCATTCTTACAAAATAATTGTACTTTTTAATCACGTAACATTTTTCTTTAGTAATTTTAAGGACCAAAAATGTTGATAACAAATTTTATAGGACTACAATTGCTAATCGAAAATTTTACAAGGATTGAAACGTAAAATTTATTTTTTAGAAATAAAAACAAAATTTTGAATATTTATAGAGAAAAAAAATAGTGCCCTATTGTTTATCACCTTTAATTTCGTCATCTCAACGTTGAATTGTTGTAGCACACTCCATTTTCTTATTCATATTTCAATTACCGATATTGTTTATAATTTACTATATTACATTAGTATCTATTATTGTATTGTACCTAAGTTTTGTCCTTCTTTTAAAACAAAAACACTGCATTACTAAGTTTCTTTTTACGCAACAGTAAGTTAAATTTTGGTTCTTTCTAGTACATATTTTTCCCTTAAAAAAAATGTACATATTTTTCTTATAATTAAGGCCTTTTTGCAACATAAAATTAGTTACACGTACGAAAGGGGATGTTGTTGAATATTAATGTCCAAATACATTTTACTCACAAAAACATTAAAACAATACGGTACATCGTCGTTTAATAATTTGATACTTTTTGATTTAAAAAAAATGATACTTTCAACATGGCTATGTGGTGTAGATTAGAAGCCGAGAGATAAGGTTTCCTACCTTGATTCGGTCCATTCGTGATTTAAAAAATATGAGTTGGTAGGTTTAAATCAACCATATATGACGTGAAGGAAACAGATCGGCGGATTGGCTAGCAAATTTTAGTTTATCTTTAGACTCCTTTGATTTACATGTTATTGAGATTCCTCCTAGAGAGCTTCGATGTCTCCTTTTTTATGACATTTCTGGCGCTTGCATGCCTCGGAATGTTCGGTTAATCGCTTAGTTTTTTTTTCTTGGGCTTAGCCCTCTTCTTGTACCCAAAAAAAAAATGATACTTATACAACAATTTTTGTAATAATTTTCTCTCTTATACTTACATTATATTTTTATTTTTTCTCTCTATTGTTTTGGTTTTTGTACCAATACATCTTTTTCTTTGTAAAATTATGATTGTCACAAAAGTTGTCAATAAAACAGTTGTTTAAAATAATACAACTCATTATTAAATGTCTCGGTTGATCACTTTAACGATCATTTTGACCATTAATCTTTTTAAGTGAGTCTTTGCTAATCAACGCTTTCGGAGTATTGGTTAAATAATTTATAGATAGAAATTTGAGCGGTGCTATTGAGAGCGAGAAATATTATCCCGAAGGTGCAGCGAATCAACAGCAACCGTTGGATCATGCGGTTAGTGGAAAAAAAGGTTGGTGAAAGTAAAAGTGAAGGTGCACTACAGTAATAATATGGCTGTCGTGAATATTTCGTGATTTTTTTTTCCGCGTGATGTAGCATCAGTGTAGAAATTTAATCTTGAACATATAACTTGTTATTTTTTATCAAGTAATAATTACACTATTATTTTTTAAAACTTATCTACTGTAAAAAAAAGTTATATTTAAAAATATTCATTGAGATAAATTGAATGTGAGAAGAGTAAACATGATCAAACCACGATCCTTAAAAAGAGTCTAGCTTAAAAGACTGTTTGGTGAGGTGGAATATTCAAAATGGGAGTTCCTCTTAATAGAGAGATGTAAATGAATTTGATAAACGAAATAAGGAATGAAGGAATATATTCATAGAATTCATTATTTTTGGAAAGATTAGTGGCAAGAGACAAAAGGGTGTTGAAGAATATGTTCAACCACTTATATATAGCATTGCATTTGAAAACGATAGTATGTTAGGGGATATGTGCTCGCAATTTAAAGGACGTTCAACTTGGGGTTGGAGGAGGAGAAGATTTATTTCACTGTGAGGATAAAGTATTTGTGGCATAAAGTATTCCATCTAAAAACAAAATTATAGTAATTCATTATGATCAAGAAAATAGTTTGAAAATAATTGAATTCATTTAAAGAGAAAATATTAACAAATGTCCTTAAAACCAATGTATACAGATCTGAAAGAGGTAATTTTTATCTAAAAAATTATGTAATTACTAATTTGACAAATTCTTATGGTAAAACAAACAAAAACCAATGCAAAAAATAGAGAATTGTAGGCTGAAATTCGAGCAATAATAACATATCTTTAATATTTTACCATATAAACTTCACTTACGGGACTATTGTGATGGCATTACATATTGTGGAAATGGAAATGTTGGTGGATCGATAATATGGAAAAGGTGCAAAACTATAGTCAGACCAATTTGATTGGAACCTTAGATAGATAACCAAGCATCTTAGTCTTAAATCATTTTTTAGTGCTTGAAGTGCAAATGAGGCACTACATATCGTGTATCCTTCTTCAGCAACCGAAAACAAGCACTACATATATGATCTGCTACAGGTCAAGCAATGACGCACAAATTCAACCCAACACTTAATTAATTTTCTAATCTTAGCACTATAATATATGCATTTATATACATATTTGTATGTATATATATACTCTAATACAAATGTACATTCTAACCATCATACAGTACTAATAAAAAAACCTAAGAGGAAGTACTATTGAGGAGCTGTTTCAACATGACTTTCTTCGATCTCCATTGGGCTAAAACTCACTCGTTTCTGCAAAATAGTTGACAAAATAACATTAATTCATTAACACAATTTTCTGGAAAAATGGCTTAGTAGCTAAAATAGGAAATGAATCTAATTACTAAGAAACTACACATATTATTATTGAGTCTAAAACAACTTTAAATGTTTGTTTGGTATCACAATGTGTATGTTAAAATCACGATAATTAACCGTGAATTAGCAGAAGCTATAAAATGTAGTTCTTGATAAATCACGATGGATCATCATGATTATGACATATTCATCGTGATACTCAAAAAAGGTCGAATGTTCTTTCCTCTTTGTCTTTTTATTTTATTTTGCCCCTTGCTAAATTGGGTATTTGAATACGCCAAAATCTCCTATAATAAGTTTTATTGTGCCACACCAACAAGTAAACGACGAGTATTAGTATATTGAGTTCACATGTAATTGATCAAAATAATTGAGTGCTTGCATATATAATAAAGCTACAAAAACTATAATTGTTCTCTTGCGGTTTGTTACGATGTGAAACCTCCAAAATCCTTTTCACATAGCATGCTTGACATTATTTGAAGTAAAATAATGTATTTTACTTACTTAAAAATTAGGAAATGTATCATGCAGAAACTATACATTAAATTGATAAGTACTTCCTCTGCTTCGTATATTGATTGCATTTTAAGGTTTGTTCATACATGCATATTGAGAAAAACAATAATAACTTGTGTACCAATTTTAATGTAGCGAAATTATAAAATAGTCATATCAGTGAACTATTGTAACTACTCATTATATATTTAAGAACGAAAATGATTATTCATCTAAAAAAACCTTCATTAAAATCCAAAGTCTTGATAAGCTTCTATAAAACAAAAAAGGGTTTTTAAGTTATTATACGTAAGTTGAAGACAATCCAATTAAAGTATTCAAATATAGAAGAGAAAAATATATTAAAATATAAAGTTTATTAACCAAGTGAATGAGTTCAAATCACCTAAAAAAAAAGTAATTGAGTTCAAATGTTGAATGAACTTAGATGAAAAACAAATAGAGAGAATCTAAAGTCAAATTCTAACATAAACAAATTTTACTAAGTTTTACTTTTCAATATTATTTTTTTTACAATGCTTAGCGTAGCATAGATAAGGATCTTGTGTTGGATGACTGATAAAACTAGATATGATAGGGTTAAGAATTACCCCATTAGAAAGAGAATGAATGTAGCACATATAGTAGAAAACAAGCTTATGTGTTTTGGACATGAACAGACAACACATATAAATGTCGTAGTAAGAAGAATAAATCAAATGAAGGATAGTCACGTCAAACAAGGAAGAGGAAAGACCTAGAAAAACCATAAAAGAAACTATTATAAAATATTTAAAAATTAATGAGTTAGATCCAAATATTTTTTTTTTTGTCTTAAATCCAAATATAATTTATGATATAACATTAAGATGTAATTTGATTCATGTAGCCGATTTTTTATTTACTTATTTTTTGTTGTACTCGGGATGGGGATTTAGATTCCTTTACCAATTGCCACGAGAATATGAGGAAAATAATAAGGTGACAAAAAGTTTATTTATTTTTTATCAAGTAAACCTAAAGTCTATTATATAGTTCTATGATATATAGCTTGAAATCCGCAACAAGAAAAGGACCCTGTCTTTGCACGCACATGCAATTTCACGCAAGTCAACATCACCATTATGAAACGCCACAACGAAACTTCAAGCCACTTTCAAAGAATGTTATCATTTTATTTTATTTTTTGCTGATGAAAAATGTTATCATGTGACATGATTTTTTAAATAAATAATAATCAAAACAATCCAAGATAATAATAACAACAAAAACAACAATATTAAAATAAATACTTATACATACCCCACGAGGCTTTCGGTTTTGCCGCAAAACATCACCGTCATGCTCCGCCGCATCACCACCGCCACCCATGTACAAACTCATAATCTTCTCCGCCACCTCAGACCCATCATTACTCTCTTCCATCAACTTTTCCAACTGGGCTTTAGGAAGCCTCATCTTCACCCTCATGGACCCATCAAAGGGCTTATCAAAGCCCAAATTTGATGGTGGCTTCACTAACGAAATATCCGAAACGGAGCGTTTAGATAGCATCAATAACTCAAGTCTACCCTTAGCATCTACGTTCCTTATTCCACTAGAACGTACCCTCCTTGTTAACGACGTTTTTTCATCTTGGGGCTCAATCTTAGGTAAATCTACTAAGAAGTAAATTTTCTTGGGCTTGAGTTCTTGATTTGGCTCTAAGGGTTTAGCCCTAAGCCCGAAGTGTTTTACTGCTTGAGAATCAAGTAGAACATGGTTGGGATAGTCTTTGACAACTTCGTTTGATGTTGTTGGAGTTTTCACTTTGAAGGTTTCTCCATCTATCTTCATAATCTTAGCTTTTTTGCTTTTTCCTATGGTGTTTCCCATGATTGGTTTCTCTCTATGGTTTTGTGTCTTGTCTTGTGTTTTTTGTGGTTTTGTATTTTTGTGTTTGGTTGATTGGGTGAAAGTGTGGGTTATGAGTTTTGTGGTTGTATTTATATATATTGGGATTGTTATGGTAGTAACAAGAAACAAGTTAGAGGTTGGTTGACAAAATCAAATTTGAATTATGGGATGTGCATATGTGTGAATATGTTGAATTTTGATGAGGTTTCCTTATATATATATTTTGACGACTTCCTTGTATATATTATTTACTATTAGTAGAAAAAGACCAGCTCCATGCTACTAAAAAAAAAAGACTAGCTCCATTCTACTATTAGTAGTGGGAAAAGCTTGGTTATGAGAAGAAAAAATCTACTTTGGTTAGGGTAATATAAACAAGAAAAATAGGTGTGGGGTAAGCTAGGTACCAACCTTTAATCATTCTTGATTGCACTCCTCCTTCCATTTAGAAAAGAAGAAAAACAAGTGGGTATCTAATCTACCTTTATATTCTTTTCATATGTGGTTTTTTTTTTTTGTGAAGGATTTTCTTTGTTTGTCCATATTTGTCAAAGAAAAGTAATCTTATTTAAACAACTATAACTTTTATTTGAGAACGGTATAAAAATACAACATTTTCAAAACAAAAAAAAAGCGTTTGTGAAAGAAAAAGAAAATACACACAATGATGGATATACATCATTACAAAGAAGATTTTCTTCACGAAATCATTACTGAGAAGTTGGATGTTTTGTTAAATTAGTTTCCACAAATAATTTTCAATTGAAATGATTATATTCATAGTGTATATATAGTGTATTATGTCGACGTCTATTATAAATGAAATACTTGTACATATACTACTATTATTGTTTCTCTTTTAAGATTGCCCTTCAATGTAGGGTCAGTTTTAGCATGGTGGACAACTAACTTACCAATGGATAAGGCCATCGAGAGAGTCCCTTTGATTTTCAACTCCTTTTCACTCTTTTATTGAACAAGAAAGGAAGTTATGGACGTTAGTGTCAAGCTGCTCACACCTTACGTCAGATGATTCTATCTAATTTTCACTTTTCAATTTTGTGTTCACCAATCACCAATTCTGTTTTTAGTTTTTCTTTTCAAATAAAATACTATTACTATGTTTCTATTTATGTATTGATATATATGTTTTAAAAGAGTAGGTGAAAATTTAATCGATATTTATTATTAAGAGCTTAAAAATGTTTTACAGTATCAACTAATTAATCATAAACGGTCACATTTTTAAATTAAAACATTGGACATTTTTTATAAAATATTGCCGATGAATTCTAATTTATTAGTCGTTAATAGTGTGTAAAACACTAACCGTGTATCAATTGACTTAGGCAATCCATGCAATTTAAGAATTTGATTTATGAAGACTTCAAGTATACATTGCTGGTGTAGTCACCTTTGAGAGGAATGAAGTGGTCATATTTTAAATGGTCTATCAATGACTACCAAAATTGTAATGCATCCGAAGGAAGTGGTAAGTCTGGTAAAATTCCATGACAACTTCGGGTGAGGTGGGATAGGTCGGACCGTCCGACAGAAGTCTACAGTATGACTGACGTACATAAAATTCGGTTTGGTCTAGTTTGTTCGGTAAAGAAACTAGACAGTCTTTTTAAAATTTATTTAAAAAGAAAAGAGAAAAAGTTTTAGACTCTCTAAAAAGTTTATTAAACTTGTAGGACCGACTTTATTAATAAAATAATATAAAGCCTCAACACAAAAGTTACCCTAACCGCCTATTTATTGATTTATTAACCTTTTTTAGAAGTTTAATTATTTTTTTTAAGTTTTAACATAAAATAGACTTTTAATTAAAAAGGCAAGACCGGGATTAAAATCCATTGGCATGTAATAGGTCAAACCAAAACTTTAATTTTTTAAATAGGATAGACATATTGAAACAACGTTCGGTCTGATCCAACCAATTATATATCACCCCTAATGACAACATCCTTCCATACATGGGATGGAATGGCAAGGCCAGGAAAATACATCAGGATGATTACACCTTTCACTCGTAAAAAATACATCAGTTCCTAAGAATCTTACCCTAAAACCATTTTCGTGAGGAAATAAAAAAAACAATGTTATCCACCAATTACTCAATAGTCACATTGTCTTGCCCGAAAAAAAAATGATATCATTGAGACTTACATCATCCAATTAACTAGGACTTACTTTTAATACCACTTGAATGAGATTGAAGTTGTTGTATTTATGTACAAGATCCATTATAGACAAGTTGAAGACCACTCTCAGAGCCCTCCACTCATGGGGCAACTCTCATTTTGGAGACATCCCAAAGAGGATCAAAGCAACCCAAACTGATCTGCAAAATATGAACTCTTAGAAAAGGAATGCTGACGTCATCAATAAAATTAAAAAAAAAGGAGAAAGAATTAGATGATCTTTTGGAGTAGGAGGAATTATGGTGGAACCAGAGATCTAGAGTGCTTTGGCTGACTGCTAGGGATAAAAACTCCAAGTTTTTCCATCAGAAAGCAAACCAAAGAAGAAGGAAGAATTTGATAGAAGCTATTAGTAATTCTATTAAGCTTATGGTTTCTGAAAAAGATCAAACTGAAAACTGTTTCCTGACATATTTCCATAATATTTTCTCTAGCCAACACACCCAGAACATTGTTGTTGTGGTTTCAAACAAGCTCACCCCAACTATGGTGGAAAACCTTCAGACCCCTTTTACTGCTGCAGAAGTCTATAAAGTTATTAATACCATGAAAGGCTTGGATGCACCAAGTCCTGATGACCTACCTGTCCTTTTCTACCATACCTACTGGGACATTGTAGGGTCTGACATCACTAACATTGTGCTAAATGTGTTTAATAACCAGGGTGATCCCAGCTCCTTCAATAACACTAACATCTGTTTCATACCCAAAAACAATGACCCCAAGACCCACAGTGATTACAGACTTATATCCCTTTGCAATGTCACTATAAAGATCATAACAAAAACCATAGCAAATAGACTCAAACCTGTCCTTAATAATATCATCAATCCTAACCAAAGTGCTTTTTTACCTGGAAGACTCATTTTTGACAACACAATTATAGCCTATGAACTTTTTCAGTTTTTTCAACAAACTACCAGCAAGGAAGGCTTTATTGGGATGAAAACTAACATGGGCCTTTGACAGGGTGGAATTGAACTTCCTTCAAGCCACTATGTCCTCCATGGGATTCCCTGAAAATCTCATCCAAACCATCATGAAGTGTGTTACCACTGTCTCATTTGCTATCCAAATTAATGGTAAACCTACAAAATGTTTTTCCCCTCAACATGGCCTTAGACAGGGTGACCCTCTCTCCCCTACCTTTTTTTAATTTGTGTTGATGTTCTATCTGGCCTCATTATTAAGGCTCGGGAAAATAATAATATTCAGGGAGTTAAAATTTCTCATACATATCCTAGAATATTTCACCTCCTGAACCTCAAACCATCAAGGATAACACTACTGAAACTCAAACCATCAAGGATATCATCTCACAATATGAATCTGCCTCATACCAAAAGGTCAACTTTGAAAAATCTGAGATTATATTCATCAGAAATGTCCCTACTACTATACAAAACAGTATCCTTCAGACTCTCAATATGAAAAGTGTTGATAAATTCTCCAAATATTTGGGTCTGCCTACTCATATAGGTAGATCAAAACGCAGAGTTTTTGATTTTATCCTTGATAAAATTATTAAAAAAATTAAAAGGATGGAAAGAGAAACATTTATCCTTTGTTAGGAGAGGTATCCTCATCAAAGCAGTGGCCCAGACCATTCCCACTTATATCATGAGTGTTTTCCTTCTTCCAAAAAATCTCTGTCACCACCTTGAAAAAATCATCTGTGATTTTTGGTGGGGAAGCACCACTGGTTTAAAAAAGATGCACTGGATAAAGTGGTCTAAGCTATGCAAGGCTAAGAAAGATGGTGGAATGGGTTTCAGGGATTTAAGGGCCTTCAATGAAGCTCTCCTCTCAAAACAAAGCTGGAGAATCCAAACTCAGCAGAACTCTCTTATGGCAAAGGTCCTAAAAGCAAAATACTTCTCTCACTCAACTTTCTACGAAGCTAAAGTCAAGCCTGGTATAAGCTACTCTTGGCGCAACATTCTACACTCAAGATGGATTCTTAAGAAATGTTGTTTTTGGACTATTGGTAATGGTACGACCATAGACATTTGGAAGGACAACTGGTTGCCTTTTCAAAATGGTTTCAAAATTCTTAGTAAGGAACCTAGCAACAACACTTTAGTGAAGATCAGTGACCTCATTGACCCTAATACAAAGGACTGGAACATCTCTATCCTAAATACCACCTTCATGCCTATTGAAGCCCAGCAAATATCTCAAATCCCCTTAACTAATACTACTGAGGAGGATGACATAGTCTGCGCAGGCATAAATCATGGAGATTATATTGTAAAATCAGTTTACTGTGCTATAAAAACTTGGGAAGAACAAACATCAGATAACCCTAGTAATTCTGCTACCTTGTCTAACCCCATCTAGACTAAGCTATGGAAACAAAACATCCCTCCCAAACATATTAATCTAGTTTGCCGCATCATAAATAACAGATTACCTGTTAAAGATAGCCTGGTTTAATGAGGAATCAGAAGCGACCCTCTGTGTCCCAGATGCAGCAAAAAATTTGAAACAATCTTTCATGCCTTCATGGAGTGTGACTGGGTTCAACCTTTGTGGTTTGCTTCCCCTCTCACTATCCAATTCCAAAACCTTGAAACCACTGACTTTATTGGGTGGCTCTCTGACAATTTGCGCAAAACAAACATGGCAAGTATGGAAATTATTTCGTCTCTCATCTATGGTATCTAGAACGCGAGAAATAACCTGATTTTCAACAACAAAGACTTACTCATTCATGAAGTTATTTCCAGATCGTTCAATTTCACTACCAGCTACCAGAATCAGCATAAGAACCTGCATCCTAGATCTAACATCACTGGCCCTAGCTTAGCTCATCATGACACCTACTGGAAACTTCCGGCTTAAACAGATCTAAAGCTTAACGTGGATGCTCACCTATTAGGTGATGGCCGTTGAGGTTTGGGTTTTGTTCTCCGCGGGAGCGATGGAAGGCCAGTCGTGGTGATAACTAGGGAGGTAAATGCGCCAGATGACCCTAGCATGGCTGAGGCTCTTGGTGTTAAAACAACTTTGGATATGATCAAAGAAAATGGTTGGAGCAATATTATCATTGAATCAGATGCAAAAGTTCTAGTGGATAGCATAAAATCGTAGTTTTTACCTAAAGGCTACTGAGGAAATGTGGGTAGATTTTGTCTGAGTAAGATGAAAAGTCTCTCTAGGATTTTCCTTACATGGGTTAAGCATACGGGCAATTGGGCTGCTCATGCCATAGCTAAGTGGGCTGAGGTTGAGCCCAATAAAGTCTAACATTGTAACTTCCCCACCCCCATATTTCATCATATCCAAAACGATATGACTTCTTTGATTGATCTTTAATATATTAGTATTTTGTCCAAAAAAAAAAGAGGGCTCGAAAGTAGTTATTTTTTTTAGGGGGCCAAAATCGCAACTTTTGCATACTTAGAGGGTCAAAACTGTAATTAAGTCTAATCAAATATCAACGGGTACATTTTTTTTTTCTTTTTCAATTCCATACTATACTATATCGATTGACGCTCCAAGGTCTATTTCCATTGCTCGGGTAAAATCCGCCCAGGAATTGAATGGATGTGTTCTTTGTATCACTTGGAACCAAGGCATCACAACTTGATCCAACTTGTGTTCTCTATTGCGCATGTTATAGGAAGACTTTTGTTATTTCATCGAGGATAGTTTAGTCTTATAATCTCAGGGTATCTGGTTCAAATTCCATCGGATATGGTTATAAAATGGTTATCAGTACCCATTGAATTATAAAAAGTTCTTTCACTCTCGTGTTATTTCCCATGGTGAGATTAAAGCACCTATGAAATGGATGGAATTGAACTGAAGAAGAAATAAACTAGTGTTATTGAATTACTAGCCGAGAATCGACTTCTAGTGTTAGGCTAAAAAGACGATATAAAAGGAGTGTGAATCTCAATGTTAAAAAAGAAGACTATAAACGTTAATGGTAGAAAATTGCAATATTATTGCAACAGTCGCATACATATTAATTCATTATTAACTAGTTTAAATCACAAAAATCAATATTTTGTGAAAACTACGAATGTAAAAAAAAAATTGCGTTTTGCGAATTCTAACCAAAAATAGATATTTCGTACTAAAAAATTCCTCTATTTTAAGATTAATTTTAGTCATTCTTTTCACTCACAATTTGAGCTCTAGTGCCAAGATGGATAAGAACCAGAAGGAAAATAGAGACACTCCTTTTAGAGAATATCTTTTTTTTATTATTATTTCTAACAGTACTTGAATGTTAAACAAAGTACATTTTAAACTCGTACCACAATTATTAAGTTATCAAGCTCCTTAACTTTGTCTTTAGCATGATACTTTTTTTTTCTTTGAAAGAAAAAAGCCAATAAAACATATGCATGAACCTTTTTCTTTCTTTTCATTTTTTGTTGACAATACCAAATGAACTTGGGAAGCAAATGTGAGTTCAATCTAATCAACCTCCCATAAAGTAGTTCATTTGATTCTTTAAAAATTTGAACATTTATAAACGAGTCAGCGGATTCATTGAATAAATGAGTCAGCGACATTTCATAACTTTGTAGTAAAAGCTATAATTAAAAATCTTGGGTCAATTGAATGTGACATTGTCTCGTAGAAAAGAAAAAGAATTGAAATTGTCAATCGATATTCAAAAACGATGGTTAGTTCAAACCACAAATTGCAGCCGGCAAACGACGAATACAATCTAATTCAAATATTTGTCGTGATCTTGATTTAATGCACATCGATGTATTTCTTTCGTCTTATTTTAATTGTCTTTTTAGAGTTGCGTACGATTCTTAATAAAATGTTTAATCGAATTGATTTTTATGTTAAAATTAACATCATTACTAAAACATTTTAATAATTGTAGTTAGTGAAGTAGTTAAATGGAGTGAAATATATAACCTTCATCTTTAAATATAAGACTATTTTGAGAAGAAATTTTTTTGTCACTTTTTATAAGACTACTTTGATATTTCCAAGTACATTACTCCTTCCGTCTTATATTATAAGCACAAAAAAAAAAAATCACACTTATTAAGAAAACTAAAACATAGTAGTTTGCAACATAGTTTCTTGTGTTATCCTTGAAATAAGTTTTATAGGAACATGTAAAAACAATTTTCATTGGTTATTGAGAAAATGAAAGAGAGAGCAAATTGAATGCACTTTGCATTTAATTTTCCTTTGGAAAAGATAATTTTTTTAAACAACATAATTAAATATGATAAAAGTTAGTTTTTTTTTCTTATAATTTGGGACAAAGAAAATGAGTTTTTTTTTTTTGTTATAATTTGGGACGGAGGGGGTATCTCTCTAAATGGAGGAAATGAAGAGGGAAATAAAAGGAGAGGATTTTGACTCTTATTCTATCTTTTTTCTTCAATCAACAGTAAATATTATGTTGAAAACATACATTAACTCTCTCTCTTAAAGAATAAAATTGTAAAAACAATAGCAATTACAAACAAATTTATTATCAATTTCAATTTACTTCATTTCCGTTATTTTTTCAAAAGGGCGCTACAATTAGGGACGGAGGTAGTAATAAATAAGAGTATGTTAGTGGAAGAAAATAATAAATGTTACATCAATATTAAAAAATTATAATTATTTTGAGACATAGATAAAGTGAATTTCCCTAAAAAAAAGAAGATAAAGTGAATTAAAAATAAGAAGGGGGGAGTATTTAATATTCTATTCATTTTACAATGAGTGTCAATTAAAGAAGAAAAAGAAATTGTACCAAAAAAAGATTAAAAAAATTAAATGAATGTCATCTAATCAATATTATTTATATTACTTTTAAAGAATTATCAGTATCTTTTTTTTCGTACAATATACAATAGAGGGCAAAGCTCAAAGGGAAAAAAAAAACTAAATTACATGAACAATATTCCTCGACATGGAAGCTCCAAAAAATATCATCAAAAAGAAGACTTCTAAGCTCATTAGGAGGGATCTCAAAAACAATAAAATTTTAAGAATTCATGAAAATGTTGAAATTAACGAGTCAATCCGCGCTTCTATTGCCTTTCTGCTGGATATGAGGAACTTTAATGTGCCAACTATAATATAAGAGACTTTGAATACGCCGAATTAAAACGGCAGTTATCCCGTTTATCTTGCAGCTATTTGTAACCATATCAATTAGTAATTTCTAATCGCTCTTCACACAAAGGTGTGAAATGCCATCCCTCCAAGCCAAGTTCAATCTCATGTACAAGCCTCACATCTCCGCTTGAAGAGCATCACAAGTTCCAATTTTACAAATATAACTGTTTAACCATCTACCATCAACATACCGAAAAAGTCCCCCACAAGGCCACAACTTGCACGCTCTCCATTGCTTTTACAAGCTATCGGTATCTAATTTAACTAACCAATTAGCAGATGTAGAACTAGTCAACTAACTCATATAACTTTCCTCTCAAAAAATAAAAACTAATATTTAAACTCATTACAACGAGGAAGATAAATTTCAAGCAAGAAATGAGATTATTCCACAAATTTTCTTAGACTAAGGTCTCATTTCTTCATTACTATTGAATCGAATCCATGACTGTTGTTTGATTTTGTCTAATATCCCTAAAAAAATTATATCCTAATAGTTAATAAAGATTATTTGGTAAAATTATATTATTCTCTTTTTTTTAATTTATATGCAGTAATTTTTTAATATGTTTGAAAGGAACGAATGTGACTTCAGCGTGAAACTAAGGGAGTAAGTCATTGTGATCTAAGCTCAGTTGAAAATGACAATTGATAATATATGCAAGATCCGGGGTTCGAACCCCGGCCACCACCAAAAAACAAAGGGAGTAACATCTTTTTTATCATGATTATAATGTTACTTACACTCTAATTATGTTGCGGGTCTTATACCATTACCATTACCCATTCTCCAAGCAAAGATGTACATAAGATACTACATATTTTCGAAGGACATGGATAATTTATGTTGAAAAGAAAGAAATTAAGACCATTCCTTTGCGACCTACCTACCACATTGTGATATATCTGAATGGTAGATGTTCATTTGCTCTCCAACATGTGCTTATGGAATATGAAAGATCGATGTATTTGTACCAAACACGATATTTTTGACAGTCCGTACGTTGTTGAATGTTTATTAGGGTTATCTCTATTTCGCATTTTGCCAAAACTGACATTCATTTCAATGGGATGGATAAATTTTCGTAGACTTAAACATCTTTTTTGGTCTTTTATCTTTATTTTGAGGTTCATGTTGGTTCCTTATTTAAAATAATGTGCATATATCTTTATCTTTATATAATACAAATGTATTCCTAAAAATCAATAGTACATGTGTCATCTTAATATTTTTCATCTCATTTAATGTTTTTATATCAACCAATCAAAATGGATCTTGACACATTCATTTTCTATTAGCCAATCAAAATGGATCATGACACATTTATTTTTCATCAGTCAATCAAAATTGATCATGACATCATTTGTTCTTATATATAGACAATTTATTTTTCATTATTTTCATCTACATTCAGCTCCCATAAAAAATCATTGCTTTTAACCCCATTTACTTTTCTTTTATTTATTTATTTTTTATTGTTTTATTGTCTATTTATCATTACTTATACTTTCGTTACCTTTTATTATGATTTATTATGTTGTTTTTTCTTATTCATATTCTCTTTTCAAGTTTCTTTTGGTGTTTATAAGTTCTTTGTTTTTGACTGGATCTTTATTTTGGACATGGAAGTCAATCAAGAGAAAAGAAGAAATGCATCATGTATCAATTATAATAAATATAAAGAATTTATATTACCACGTTCAAATATAATCTGTTGGAACATTAGTGTGATGTTGGAAAATAAATTGGAAGATTAAACACCAAGTAATTATAGTTTGATCTAATGTTGTGTGAATTGAAAAAAAATAGAGTGTGAGGGTCCCACATAAAATAGAACACGCACATTAGTAGTGTTTAAATTGCGGTATTTAATTTTAAATACTTGAAAATGATAAAAATAATAGTAATTATTATTTTTATTCGTGAATATCACTTCCCATAAATTTAACTTATGGTGGTTGTGATAAGAATAAAAATTTAATTAAATTTCTTATATTTCCTTCATTCAAATCTAATAGTTTGTTTCCTCCACTTTCGTGAATTTGTTTCTTTTGATATTATCCACAAGTGTTGTTGAACTAATTAATGGATAAACTCCATTTTAATCTTATCCATTAGAGTAACTGCTTTCGTAATTTTTGCTAAAACAGTTACAGAATCTCTATAAATAGAGGACTCCACTCAGTTCAAAAAAACACACCAAAGAGTTTCATTGAGTTGTTGGGAACTCTTTCTCTCTTCTCCCTTTCTTGACTTGTGTTGACGAGTCTTTCTTCTCTTCATCTCCTTTTTCTGTCCCTTCGGAATTAAGAGTATTGTTAAGACCATAGTCCCTTTTTTGGTTTAATGTCCCTTCGGAATTACGAATGGTCTTAAAAACATAGTCCCTTCGATAATATGTCCCTTCAGAATAAAAAGTACTTTTAAAATCATAGTCCCTATTTGGAATAACAATGTCCCGTCAGAATTAAGAATGATCTTAACAGTATATAAAAATTATTTCAATATTTTTTATTTGAGGAGAAATGGTGGTATCACCATATTTGAGTGATCGTAGTGCCATATTGATGTTTTGGAGAAATTAAAGTTAGAATGGTGGTAACACCATATTTGAGTGGTCTCAGCACCATAACAGAGTGGTAACAATAATACCATATTAAAGTGGTTTTAGTATTAAAGAGTGGTCTTAGTACCATATTTGAGGGTGTAAATCTCGAACGGTTTTCTACACTGCAGTAGTTAACCGCACAGTTGTAGCTGAGCTTATTTTATCCTAGAGGCGGCATGGTTGATAGTCTGCCTTGCACAATTTTGGACAGTGCCACGAAACGTCTCAAAGAGAGCGACCTGGTTGTGACTCAACCTAGTAACAACTTCGGTAGATAATAGAATTTGAAAATCCAAATATAACAGTTTAGAAATCCAAAAACAACATAATCACTTTCACCCCTCTTTTATTTTATTTTAATCTCTCAATACTCACAACTTTTTCTATCTATTTATTCTTCTTTGTTTAACTTTTCTTATGTTTCTTATGTTTAATTTAATTTTAATATTTTGCTCATTTATATTTTATTTTGGTGATTATATTTGATTTTTATTTATTTTTCCTACTTTATACTTGAGATGGAAACCAAGTGTTTTTTTTATTTAAATCAGTATATTTATTAAACCAAGTGCCTTGCACAAGCTGTACACAAGACTCAAAAGCAAAGGTACACAACGACAGATGTTCCCTCCTTTAAGTTGTGTGCTAATCAATTGGGTCTTGATTTTTGTCGCAACAAAAGTTATAACAATATTATCTATAAGAGTGATTGTCAGGGCCAGCCCAAGACATAGGATGGGAGTGCGGTGGCTTAGGGCCATGTCCGTAGAGGGTACAATTTTTTTTTTAATGCGGAGGGTCCATATAGAAATACTTGTTTTATAGGGGGGGGTATATAGCACAAATCGCAAAGAGGGCCTAACTACTTTGTAGCCCTTCACCCTTTTTATTTTACAACTCATCAGCATTTCATTTTCACAGCCCATTGCTTTCATTTTCCCACCCCCAACATTGGTCAAAACTCTACACTTAGAAATAAAATGTAAAACACTGAAGCAACAGGTAAAAAGCAAAATCTCTACTCCTTTCCATAGACTAAATTTGTTTTTATTTTGAGGATGTTTTTTGGTTTTTCAAATTGAAGCAAACCTAAATTTGTATTTAGATTTCATATTATAATATAACTTTCATCATGAAAGTTTAATGCTTGCGACACTAAATTTGGTCTTGTGTACTTTTTTTTATAAGTAACATATCGTATTCTATTGACAAATGATAAAAGATTTTCATGTTACTGGGTTTGAGGGAAGTCTATTTCATACTTTTATAGATTTATGGTGATATATGATTTTGAAGCTCTTTAAGAAATTTTAGAGGTAGTAAATCAGCTGAATTATCAAATCAGATAATAAAACTTATATAAAGTTTGACATGTCTACCTATTGATTTATTTAGCTTTGCGTGGTTTGGCTCGACCTCTAAAATAATTGGTTTTGTTATTTTTTTTATTAATAATCTATATGACAAAGTGTATTTGAAGTAGTGTTTTGGAGTATCAGCATAGCTGGGGTGTCAACTGCCATGAATCCATCATTTATAAAAATAAAAAAATTATGATATAATTATATAAAGGGGCCCTTTTCTAAAACTTGACCTAAGGCCTATTAAATGGTAGGGACGGGGTTGATGGTTGTTTGGAAGTGGTTGAGTTATTTGTTGCTGGTTATGACCATACTGATAAAAGTTTAACAGTTTAACCATGAATTATATTAAATACAAGTTATAGCATATCATCAATAATAAAGAATGAATAAAGAAATTGTGTACCTTTGAATTAGGTTGATGAAGGATAACTGTCAGAAGGATGAGAGGGATGACTTCCCTCATTCCGTTTAGCACGAGAATATTCAGAATGCTTAACCGTCTGATGGGATGACATTTAAATAGCTAAACGGTTGAGGGCAGGGACCTCTCATTGGGCTTAGCTAAATGGTCCAACTCATCACAGTCCATTTAGAAAGAATAGCTCAATCACACATATTCATCAATTAATTAGTGTTTAACACAATAGACCATAATTTATAATATAATATTAACTTATAATAATTGATTATTGTCAATCCATAATTGATTAAGTAAATAATTAATCCAACAATCTCCCACTTGGATGACAATACTCAATTACTAAAAGAATATAAAATTTCACTTGTCATAAAGAATTTAAATTTTAGAATTATATGTATGGTCAAAATACTAATCTTTCAAAAGAGAAGTAAGCTTTAATGCTGCAGAAATTGAATCCGATAGGGAAAACAAATCATACAGATCAAATACTCACTTTTCTAACAAATGATGAATTTATAGTGACACATTTGAATTAAAAGGGT
>Ga0315915_1000295_pt1 | contig 46574 bp, 24 predicted proteins | sample MpolbnodulesMG_FD_207738 | JGI IMG/M metagenome (GOLD analysis project Ga0315915, IMG submission 207738) | Medicago polymorpha root nodule microbial communities from Los Angeles, California, United States - branched nodules | ecosystem: Host-associated > Plants > Roots > Nodule | place: USA... | reverse complement strand
GTAAAATAAAAAATCTATCCAACAATAATAATTTCAAAGGCTAATTATTATAAATTTAATCGGGTTGAATCGGATTAAATTTATATAATTATTATTGTCATTAGCAACAATAATAATTTAAAAAAAAACATGAAAACAGATGAGTGAATGGAGGGAGTGAGGTTTTGGAGTCTTTCTACCCTTTTTTGACCTTTCTAATTCCAGTTTTTTCTTTTTTTTTAATTGAAAAATCCAAAACGACGTCGTTTTTGTAAAGCTAAAAGAAAAAGAAAAAAAAATAGAGAACCGGTCAGACCAAAAACTCGGCCGAGTCAACTGCATGACCGATCCAAATGTTGGCTCGAACCGACCTACCCACCGGTTCACGGTCCGACCGGCCGGTCTGAGCCGAGTTTTAAAACTATGACACGGAATCAACATGTGCAATTTAAAACAAGAATTATTAATTCAAAAATTTTATATTTAATATTAAATATATAAGTTTCAATAAAAAAATTTATTTTAAACTTCTTAACATGTCTAAATTTGCACAAGATAGAAAAACTCCAATAAATCATCGTGAACTTAGTTCAGTTGGTATAGACAATGCATAATATATGTAAGGTTCAGGGTTAGAACTCCGGCCACCACAAAAAAAAAACTAATAATAATATATAAAAAAATTACACGGATATTAATATTATGTCATCGTAAACTTAGCTCAATTGATATGTACAGTACATAATATATGTAAGATTCGGTCTTTTCCTTTCAAAAAAATATTTGTGGAATCTTTTAAAATATTAAATAAATTTTAAAATATAAATTTTTATCGTTTTTAATGATACCAACAATATAATATTATTATGAATTTTTTTGTTAAATGGTATAATTGTAATAATAATAAAAACCAGCCCAAGATCCCCCAGTACAAAAGAGTGTGATATTTCTAATAAAAAATTGTATTTAAAAATATGTTAAATATTTACACATCGCTCCTGGCATTTTTTTTTATGTACTGATATAAAAAAAGTCAATATAATAAAATTTTAAAAAACTTATTTTTTGAATAATTTAATGTGGAGTTTCTATTAGTGAATTTTTAATTTTTTATGCAAAACACAATTTAATATTTCAACCACACTCGTTGCGTATATTACTCGCTTATATCTTTGGAACCAAATTTTTATGTATGATATGAGAAAGTCGATATGATAATATTTTGAAAACTTGTGACTACTTTTAAAATAGTAAAATTAATGTAGCTTTTTTATTAAATAATTTGTTATTTTATACGTAAATTAGTGATATTAGGAGATTAAAAAAGATGAAAATAAACAATTTTTTCTATATCTATGGTATAAGAGTTTTTTTTTTTTTTTAAAGAATCTATGCTATAAGAGATGTGAATAAATTGTTTTCCCATATTTATCTTATATTACATTTTTTTTTTCTTAAGTGACTCGTCTGTAAAAAAAAATGTGTCCCAATTTTTTTTAACTCATTTCACTTCTCAATGCAATATTAATTTTTTTTCTTCTAATTATACACTGTGATTAATACTACTTTTATCATTCTCAATTCATCTTTCAAAAAAATATCATTCTCAATTCAATTTTTTTCAAATGTACTCAAAATCATTTTTCTCTTTCGTTCACTTATACATTTTTTCTTAATATGTATAAAATTAACAAAAAGCTTAGTCATTTTGAGACTGAGAGAGTAGCAAATTAATCATGAAGTCCAACAAATTAGTGACTTCAAAAGTTTAACCAATGATGTTTTAGACAATTTGACGGACATTAATTTTTTTTTGTTATTATATTGGAAACATGAAACAACTATCTTTGTTAGCTAAGATAGGCATATATGCTATTTTAGGGTTAGGTAGACTTCTCTTGGGATGTACATGAGACGAGATTGGCTAGACCAAAACCCGGTCCTAACTTAGAGTGGGTCAATTATTTAGACTCGAATCCGATCCTAAACTTGATTAAATTTGATGAGATATGAATGCAATAAAAACAAGACGATACAAGGATACACCCGAGTTGACTCATTCCACCTTGACTAAAATCACTTTAACTTATATCATGTTCATGTTACCACATTTTACCTTAACCAAAATCACAAATTACGGTTGACATTCAAAATAAAATCTCCAATTTTGAAGCATTAAACAATATAACTCACTACTTTAAGCGGCAGATATGACGTGTATAACAACACAATAATATTAATTTCTAAAATGGTTATTTTACTAAATAAAACATAAAAATGAATTAAAAATACAAAAATGTAAATGATTAACGGTTTCTTAGCAATAGGTTACAACGATTGATATATTTGTAAATGATTACTATAATATCATTTATAGTGTGTAAGTAAACCCAATTGAGTTGATTTGGTGATATTGATTTGAGATTTGGAGGTGTGCTTCTTCTCAAGGTCTTAGATTTGATTATCTCATGTGTAAGTAGTAGTGATAATAAAAATAAATAGTAGTAGTAGTAGTAGTAATAATAATAATAATAATAATAATTCAATCATAATAATAATATAAAATAATACCGTATATTAATCAGTTTGGGACAGGACGGGTAACATAGATTCGTCACTTCTTCTATTGTGCCTTGTCCCTTGTCCGTGTTTTTTGTCCCTATTTTATTCGATCGAATCACACCTTGCCCATATCTTATGGGTTGGGATGGGTTAAAGGTTCGAGCCTGAATTTGTACATCACTACTTCTCTTTACTAATTGATGGTTAGACAAATGCAAATACAACTGAATACGAGTTATTTGCATCTTTCTTATATATTCAATTGAATATGAGTTACTTGCATCTTCCATATATATTGAGGTCCGCGGAGGTTGTGGAAATGGCAGAATCAATCAAGACTCGGTGGAACGATAATTGAGTATTTGACTTGTGTTCCATGTTTTTGGCATCACTAACCAAAAAAACTAAGAGCATGGAACCACCATGTGAGAGAGTTACACACACATGGATAAGAGAAACAAGAAATGTCAAGGACCTAGAAAGATCAAGCCAAACATGGTGTGCCACATATCCCCAGCAACAGGAGAATTCACACATTACCTGCATAAACATCTAAGCAAGACTAAATTCTATAGGTCGCGTTGTTTTGGCCAATAGGGCTAGTGCTTGCATATAAATAGCTAAACAAGCTTTTATGCATTTTATCATTTTTCTTTACTTTACACTTATATGCATTTCTTAGTCTAGTAGCTTAAAAACATATGAAATATGTTAGCTAAGGAACTCGTGGTTTAAGGACATAGTTCATTCTCAAGTACGAGTTGGTTAAAGAAAATTTAATGCATGCCAAGCAGGGGCGGACCTGAACTAGGCTCGGTGTGTCAAGTGCCAAACCAGTCCATACCCAATATTTTTTTTAGCTAAATGTTATATTATATAAATTAATCTTTGTAAATTAATCACATGTGTATGGAGTACTCTAGTGGTAAAGGCGCACCTTGTTTAGGTGGGGAACTTGGGGTTCAATTCTTGTTTTGCCCATTTTAGCTTTTCAACTATATTATTTAAACTAAAAATACCATAAAAAAAATGCACAATGTAGGTGTTGAACCAGAGTACCTAGAGTAAAATCCAATAGTATGTACACTACACCAACGATTTTTTTTATGAATAATTATTGTGAGAAATAATATATATACACTAAAGAAATTGACCCGTCAAAAAATTACTCCTGGCTCTGCTATTGATGTTGCAAAAAATTGTGTCTCACTGATTTTGTGAGGCCAGGTTCGCCCCTGCTGCTAAGGTTTGTTATCTAATACACAAGCTAACTTTAAAGCTCAACAACAAATTTGACACATCATCCTTAAAAATAAAAAATTTGACATATCCGATGGGGCTTTACGACCATAAAAGTTGAAAAATTCAATTTGTCGGGTTACAACTACATCTGGTGTACGTACTTGCATTGTATTAAAGTATCAACAACACGGAAATGTCATTAACATCATAAAGGTGAGGTTAACACATATCTAATAGACCTATACTAACCTCCCATACTATATCCATCACCATTAGCCAATGGAGGTATGTCGGATGATCCACCTCAAGCATTAGTGGTTATGATAATGTATTTATCAAACAACAATTCAACGTTAAGCATCCTTAAGCATCCAAGGATGTCAAACAATATCTCCTTTGTTGTTATCAATTCCAAGATCCATGCACTATACACGTGCAAAAATATGAGACGCAGTTTGATTTACACCAAAATAAACAAAGCATTGGTTTAAGTTGTGTCTTTAACTCATCCAACTTGTTGATGGGGGTTAAAAAAATCTTAATCATCCTCTTGAAAGCTTCATATCAGACATAACCTTCAACTTTCTCATCCATATACATGATTCACCTGACATAAGTAGATACAAGAGAAAATACCAAACTAAATGAAATGATACAAATGATAAAATGAATTGTAGATTAATCGGATACATATATTTGTTTAAAATGTGATGCAATATTATTCACATAAATCATCAATGCTTTGTCCACCACATAAAACATAAAAGACATATATTGATATAACAGTAATATATTGACCACACAAAAATATCGGTGCATTATCAATTAAAAAAAGTATGAACACCAACAAAAGTACCATATCCTATCTAATGAAATTGCTTCTTAATTTTTATCTTCTTTAAATTCCTCCCCTTCTTCATCGTCATTGTCTAAAGGAATTCGAAGGACTTCATTTGATTCTTTTTTGAATGGTTGTTCTTCTCTTTCAATATTTATGATGTCTCGAAACCAAAATTGACTATCCAAATAAGCATCTTCCTATGTCTGAGCTTCCTCTTCCAACTTTTTTTTTTGGTACAAACCTCTTTCAACTTTTTGGATTGATTAGAGTATGAATTGTGACAAGTGAATAATATGTAGTACAAATGAGTTGCTTGATATAAAGACATGTCTAGACCAACACTTAAGTGTCGTAACCGAAACAACAGTAAAATACCGCTAGTTTTAGCAAACGACAATTAACTACCTGCTAGAAATATTTTGGTCGGTTTAAGGTTTACAATAGCAAATGGTGGGTGCTTAAAAGCAATTTTCTATTACTAGTAAATAAGCTAAAGTGACCTTGTTGCATATAAAATAAAGGGTTAATGGTACTTTACCCTCTGTAAAATATTTTTTTTGATTTACCCCTGTAAAATATTTTTGTTTTGATTTACCTCCTAATAGGTCATTCAAAAACCAAAATTTCTGGAAGAAAAAAAAAATCGTTTTGAATGACCTATTAGGGGGTAAATCAAAACAAAAAAAATTACAAGGGGATAAATCAAAAAAAATATCTTAGTAAAACCGGAAATGATATATATTACAGAGGGTAAATCGCTATTAACCCTAAAATATACTAAGGCTCAGTGAATTATTATTAAAAGAATAATATAAAAGGGTGTTTGAATGTGTTTAGATATATCATAGACAAAAATCTCTCGGTGCGGAAGAGAGAGAGTGAGAGAACGACAAGGAGAAGAAGAAGAAGAAGGAAGAAGAAGAAGATAGAATAGCGATGGAGCAGGAAGAGCATGAAGTCTATGGTGCTGACATTCCCGATGAAGAGGTTGACATGGATGCCGACATAGATGCTGAACATCAAGAAGGCGATGAAGAACTCGCATCCAATCACACCACCAAGGTTAGGGTTAGGGTTATCGAATTAGGGTTAGGGTTTCTCTATCTATGTATTCTCTTTTAACATGAATGAATCGATTTTGCAGGAATTGGAGGATATGAAGAAGAGGCTGAAAGAGATCGAGGAAGAAGCTAGTGCCCTTCGCGAAATGCAAGCTAAGGTTGAGAAAGAGATGGGCGCTGTTCAAGGTTTCATTCTTATTATTATTATGCTTTTCAATTTTCGAAGATTCCATAAATTTTCGTTGATTGATTCATTGTTTGTTTAATTCAGATCTGTATATAATTTGGCTCAATTATTGATTTTTAAGCTTTTTGATTTTTTGATTTTAGATCCTGCTGGGTCTTCTGTATCTCAAGCTGAAAAGGAGGAAGTGGATGCTCGTTCGATCTATGTCGGTAATGTGAGTTTCACATACCTTTGATTTTATTTATGATTAATTCAGATTTTAGTTTATGTTGTTACTCTGTTTTATATCTGAAGTATGTTATGTGCAAGTGCTCAAGTAGAATGTTTAGGTTTATGATGGTTTTTGCTTATATATGGTTTTTGTTACTCAATTCTGCAATCTTTTTGGCGGTTTCCGGGTTTTTTGGCGCATCTTTGTTGCTTACAGTTTGAATTTTAGGTTAAGAATTTAATGTTTGGATTATTGGGATTGGGATGGGTTGTAAATCGAAATAATAAATGTTGATTTTTTTTTGAGGGAATTCAGTCGCACTGCACGTGATCAACTGCCATGGGTGCTATGCGCCTGGCAGTTGAAAGCGACAATGATCCTTAACATGTTTCTGAAAAGTCAAACCCTTTTCTAGAACATCCATCCCCGACAAGCAGTTTTAGTTTTCAAATAATAAATGTCGATTTTGTTTTTTGGGGGACGTCAGTCGCACTGCACGTGATTGACTAATATGGGACACATGCACCTGGTAGTTGAAAACAACGATCCTGAACATGTTTACGAAATGTTAGCCTCTATTAGAACATTTGGCCCCAACAGGCAGTTTTAGTTTTGAAGTCAAAAGAGATTGATTGAACCCAAAACCCTGGTACGATAGGTACCTATGGCTACTTATACAAAGCTAAGCACCTATAAAGTAGTTTGGAATCGGCCAAAACAGCCTGTTTCACTTTTCATTAATTTTATTTTTTTAAGTGTGTGGAATGGTTGAGATGGGAAAGAGGTTGTATGGTCTAGTTTACAAAGTAGTCATTGAGCCTTCCATTTTTTTATTTATTTTTATCTTTAAAAAGAGAGCATTTAATGTGTGTTGTACATGTAGCCAGTTGGTTTGGTTTGGAGCGGGTCTGGGTAATTTGGAAATTGAACATGGTTTTGTCGAAGGTCAAAACTCTTTGTTCAAATATTTCCTGATATCATCATGTCCTTTAAAGGTGTTTTAGTTTCCCTAGCATTAGTTTGTTTTCCTCTTGGAAGGGATATGTTATCAGGGTGATCTTCAAAGCTGCCGAATCAAGTGTTGTTAAATAGCAGTATAGTGGCGCTATAGCACTATTGCATAGCGGAATATGAACTAATCACTATTGTTCTGTAATACGCAATATGATATAGAAGATTATGAAACAGCGGCTGTAACTGTGCTATAACATTGTTGCGTTGCGGAATTTGTACAAACCGCTATATTCTGCGATCTGCAACTGACAACACATTCCATTTGTTCACATATATATAACCCAAAATGGACTCCGGTTTCAATTTGGAAAGCCATTAAAACTAACAATAAGAGCTACTAGATCATTTGGTTGATTACCTGTATGTGATCCTGAAAACATGTCTGACTTAATTTCAGATCCATATAATGCAAATTTTCTAAAATACCCAGATAACTTGTAAGAAACCAAATTTTTACATCTTTATAATGCTGCAAAACCGACCATTTGCAAATGTTATGGTAAACTTCTCATAACTGGACTGCTTGTATCCTTCATCAGCCCTGTACCGCATGACAATGCTTTTAAGCACTTAAATTTCATGGGAGTATAGTAAAATAGTTAAAGGAAGAGGGAGACCAAAGAAAACTTTAGGCCAAACCATCAAGATAGATCTAAAATTATATGGCCTATCTGTATTTATGGTCCATGGCAGAATATGTTGTCGTTTGATCCATGTAGTCGGTTTCACCTTGCGGGGAAAAGCTTTGGTAGTTGTAATCTTTGTCTTCTTGTCTCTTGCATCACTCAAAAACCACAAAAGTATTTGATGTTTGTTCAAGATTGATTCTGGCGACTCACACACTCACATGTCTAATGCATTTTTTAGTCATTTTATGCGTAATTTTCCATGTCATTTAAATCTTAAAAAACTTCAACTGAGTGTTAATTCATCAAACTGGTTTCTAAATTATGAATCAGGTTGACTATGCATGCACACCTGAAGAAGTCCAACAGCATTTTCAGTCCTGTGGTACTGTGAACAGAGTCACAATATTGACAGACAAATTTGGTCAACCGAAAGGATTTGCTTATGTAGAATTTGTTGAAGCTGATGCTGTTCAGAATGCTCTCATTTTAAATGAAACTGAATTGCATGGCCGACAGCTGAAGGTAATTTTATCTGATTATATGTGTAAATTCAACTAATCACTCCATGTTTCCATTTGGTTTTAATGATTTTTCCTTCAGGTGTCTGCAAAACGTACAAATGTTCCTGGTTTGAAGCAGTACGGAAGAAGACCTGCTGGTTTCCGCGGTAGGAGGCCTTTCATGCCTGCACCATTTTTTCCACCATATGCTTACGGGTAAGCTATCATTAGAAACTGAATAAAATAAAATATTTACCCAGAATTCATTGTTGCTTTTGTTTCTCTATGACATCCAATGTGTAAATTTTGACATTTAAAGAGTAAATATGTTACTTTTTGTTTAAATGGTGGTTCACATCGTGACTGTGATGTTTAAATAAAACTAGTGGATGGATTTGCTTTTGTGATAGTAATACATCTGATGATAGGTAACCACATAAGCAATGTAGCGAACCTCATGTTCTGTATACTTTCCTTTAGACTTTTACCATGATGACCATATAACAGCACACCAGACTGTTCAAATTGTTTTTCTCCTTATGGATCGAGTACACACATCCACACATAAACGTAATAAGAAAATAATTAGGATTTCTTGGAAGCTTCAAGACCACAAGTCCTTGCAAGTGCGCTTTATGGGCAGGGTAATACAGATATTGAAAATTACACTTATGTTTGTATAACCAAAAACTACATAGGGATGCATGCTATGCCAATGAGTATATATACAGTTTTGGTATAATTGCCTGCAGCAACAACACTAACTGGATGGCAGCTCTTAATTTGTATTTTGTAAATTTTATTTTTCTATAAAATCTTGTGTGCCTGCTATCACGGCAGATTGTGGTCCATGCATTTAGGATGGTTTTGGAAGATTTTATATGTGTTTATGACATTTGTGCAAGTCTTTGAAAGAGCTTAAAAAATAACTTGTATTGTTCTCAGAACTTGTTTTTAGCTTATTCTGATATAAGGATAGTTTATTGAAAGTTACAAACACTCATGACAGACTTATACATATTTTATTCTCATTTTATATTTATTTTATATCTAGAAACAACTTGTACGGACGGTTTAAATGATAAGCTTTTATTCAATTAAGTATTTAGTTGAACTGTTAATCCAAGCATACCTTTATTGTTCGTTCATTCTCTGTAAGAAAACTCTGTATCATCTAATTTGACATTGCCGCATCATTAAATGTGGTAATAGCTATATGAAAAAGTAATAGTTTCTTAAATGATTTTCATTTTATGATTCGGTGGTGTTAAAAATTGACTGTGACTGGATCAACAGTAGGTTTTGGTTCCTCCTAACTGTCATTTTTTCTCTATATGATAAGATGTTAATATTTCTTCACAATCCAGGCTTTGTTAAATTGAGATGATAAAATGTTTTTATTTATTCACGGCCCATGTTTTCTGTTTAATTATTAAATAAATAATTTTTCCATGCAGAAGGGTTCCGAGATATAGAAGACCCACCCGATACCGGCCATACTAGTTCTTATTCTCAACTTCATAGGCGGTTACATCTTTATTATAAAGATAAGGACAGATCACTATTAGTTTGTGCCATTGTAATAATGTTTATTTGATGGAGCAAGAACATGAAGCTTCTTTTTACACAGGAAGTTAAATGCCCTTAACTGTTAAGGATGTACATGTACTATATCGACAAAGTAGGTTGATCGCCTCATTTTCCCCGAGTCCTTGAGGTTTACCTGTGCAATAGTGGAGGCAACTATGCAGGGAAAATTCTCAATAGTTTACTAAGTTTATCGGTTTGAACTTCTAGATTAAACTATTCAGTTCAATGTTGGTTTTGTTGTCTTTTTATTTTCAGAAATTTATAAGAATTTCGGTGATCGAATTGGTTATGTGCTGTCGGAATCAATTTTTAAAGTTAGTTTGAAGTAGGTTTACTGTGGCTTATATTGATGTTACTGTCTCGGAAATATAGGTCAAAGAGTTGATTATGTTTCTTGATAGTTGTTGCCTTGTTAGTCATCTGAGTAAGAGTGCTGTGGTGGCACTCATCTCACACACTCGGGATGGTAATGTATTATCTCTATTGGCATTATAAATAATGTGAAATTTAGACACTTAACAATAAAAGAGGCTTTATTTTATTAGAAAAAAAAAAAAGATTACAAGGTTTGAATGGTGTGGATTAGTCTAAGGAAGAAATATGAGATATTTTCAATGTAGAGAATCAATACGCTCAATACTGGAAACATACCATTATATGGTTGAACTATGCTTTTTAAATATTTTAAAGTTAAAAAATGACCGTAAGTTTGATGAACTATGCTTTTCAAAGTTAATGAATACTTCATAGAAAAATAGTTTTGTGAGAACCCCAGAGCCAGGTATCAAGCATTTGAGTTAATTTGGAGATAATTTTTGTGAAACATTGATTTTGACTAGGAATTAGGATTGCCTTCACTGCCATTGCTCCAAAGATTTTTTAAGAAGTGCAATTCTGAGCAACATTGAGTTATAAATTTGTTTAATAGGGGTTTGATGAACTTCAGCAATAATATGTATTTGGAAATTTCATTTACCTGTATGTTGGAAATTTTCTTTTCTTTTCTCCTCGTCTGTAATATGTCAGCTCGATTGGCTATATATGATAGAATCGATATTTTCTTTGACATTATGAATACATCCTACCATAGGGTTGCATGACCTTATTAGGAGAAACGATACTTAAATCAAGACTCTCCTTGGTAGTAAAACCAAGATTCTCACTTGAATCTCTATGATTGAAGTCTAAAACAGGATTATATCACACTATTCGTTTATTGACACGGTGTTGTATCATGTAACATTGCCTTTCCTTTCTCACTAGTTTGTTGCAACTAAACAAAATTTTCTTTCACTTTGAAAACTTCTCAAACATGTTGCTTGTTTGTCTTGATTAGCACTAGTAGATCAAGTCTTAGACTTTGAACATAAGTGGTCTGCTAGCAATTAGCTCCTCTTTGATCCACTAATTTTTGTGTTAATTTGGTTCCTACCATGTCTCTTAGTTTGAACTTAAAGACAACTTCTTTTACATTATATTTGATAGAGGTAACCACACTCTCTAACACCCACTCTCTTGTTGAATATTAATGTGGGTCCTACACTTTGGAAATAGGATCCACATAAAATGGTGATGCTTACATTGATTTCATCAAATAAAAGAGTGAGTGTTGGAGAGAATGTTAAAAAAGGGTGTTGCTAGCACTAGCCTATTTGATATAAGTGAATTAAGAAAAGAGAAGTTGAAGAGAAAAGACACACTTATCTCGTTTGGTTTAGTAGAGAAATAGAAGAGTGATAACTTTTGGGTGGGCCCACTAAAATATCAATCTTTCCACTTATGCAAAGAAGATCGAGGGAGACAATGTAGCTCATATGATGATTGAATTACGAATGGCTGACAATGTTATTAAGCTCAATGAGTTCAACGACGAGGAACTAAAAATCGTTGGACATCACGTTTTGTGTGTGGAACTAATCACGGTTCCACTTTTTCATCTAGACAATGTCAATAGTAGATAAATATTCTTGTAAAATTAAAAGCTGTAAAAAATATTCGAAAAAAGTATTTTTAATCCTAAATATAATATAATATAAAATAAAAATATTGTCTGAGGCTAACAATCATACACTTATTTTTTCTTTTAAAAGAATCTTAAACCTAGCACATCTAAAAGGTTTGATTAGGTTATGACCATTGTTTTTAGAACCAAGCAAAACACTCAACTCCAAGTACACAGGGGAAGTAAGCAAAACAGAAAGTGCAAAGAAGATTTTCCACTCTATCTTGACTCATACTTACAAGAGTAATGATGATAATCTAATCTAATCAAGCGATATTTGATCTAGGCAAAGTGGGCATGAAGTTTCACCATTGACAAGCATTTTAAGACCAGCTTTAAGCTCTGGTATCCCTTCCTCCAAAACAGCACTCACAGCAAAGATAGGAACACCCTGGACCCTTCTCTTTAGCTCTTCATACACTTCCTCAGCACCTTCCTCATCAATCTTATTTGCGACTATCAAGGATGGCCGATTAGATAAACCCTCCAGATGGTACTCAAGCTCTAGAACCAAGTCTTTTAGTTGTTCCCATGGTGAAATTCCTTTTCTTCCCGGTAAAGCAGCAGTCACGTCTACCACATAAGCCAGAACTTTCGTGCGTTCTATGTGGCGCAGAAATGCATGTCCAAGTCCACGATTTTGGTGTGCGCCCTTTATAAGTCCAGGAATATCAGCCACAATTATCGACATATCATCATAGTTCAAATTCCCTAAATTCGGCCTAAGGGTAGTGAAGGCATAGTGACCAACAGCAGGCTTAGCTCTCGATATAGCTCCAAGTAAAGTGCTTTTACCAGCATTAGGCATTCCCACAAAACTAACATCAGCAATGCACTTCAGTTCTAATATAAGAACAGTCTCAGAACCAGATAAACCTGTACTTAAGGAAGAGTTAACATTGTCCGTGTCCTGAAGATTGGTTACGTGTTGACCTACCCCTGCCTTCGTAGTCGGAGGCTTCCTAGGATCTTTTTGAATAGACACATTACCTAGACCACCTTCTCCTCCACGGGCAACAATAATCTGTTGACCTTCTTCTGTTAATTCAGCAACATTACTTAGGATCTCTGGTTTCTCTTCTATATCCTCTGAACCAAGTTCGGGAGTTTCATTAGAAGATGAAAGTTGAGAAAGTACATCTGCTGATGCAACACATGTAGATTTTACAGACTTCTCAACATTTGCTTCAGTAGCTTGGGATGAAGCGCAGCCAGTAGGATGTATTGCATTGACTTTTTCCTGCTTTGTAACGTTGGAAGTAGAACCATCGCGAGGGTCGGAATGATCATCTACAAGTACACCAGGAACATCCCAAGGGTCTAAATCTGCTGAGGATTGAACTTTTTTGACTATAGAAGGAATATCACCACTAACAAGATGAAGTACAGTGCCAATCGGTACACGAACAACCTATTAAAGCAAGTTAGTTTGGATAAATTCAATTTTGTTTTGAAAACACAACCAAATAGAAGAAAATAAAAATACAAAATTTTTAAAGGTGAAAGAACAAAGATCAATAACCTTATCAGCACCCCTGGTTCCTATCTTATTTTTTGATGATCCATGTCCTCCATTACCTGCTATCTACCATGCACTGTTAGTGTCACTGACATGAAAAATCTCATCATTTTTTGACATAAATGTTTTTGGTAAAATATATAAGTGCATACTAGATGACGCTGCAGACCACTGAAATCCCAAACTCTACGAGAGCATTCCAGAATTACATCACCACCTACCCCACCACTGCCACCTACATTAAACAAGCACATTGCTATCAGCTCTACAACACTCCATCTAAATTTCTTAACATCAACTGGATGATGGTATTCACAAATCAATAGCATGTTTCTGATTGCTGAATAATTAAATCCGTATATATAGGTTTGTATTGACTTAGTCCTCCACATTACCAACAATTCAAAATGTATCCTGAAATTGCAAAATGTTAATAAAGTTTGTCCCTATGCATAGATTGATATCAAACATATCCCTTATACTATCCACTTAATTTTAAATTCATTCCCGATATTACCAACTTAATGTCATTATCATTATTGTAAATATTAATGAGGGGATGGACCTCACTAACATTTTTCAATATAGCGATCATTTTGAATTATTGATAATGTGAGAGACTAAGCTGATAGAGTCCTATAATTTCAAAGACCAAATTGGTTATTTACTCAATTAAGCATATGTCAAATTATTATTTTTTGAATGACAAATGTTAATAGTTAGATTAGATTAATATTTACTCCTTTGTCCGGGTTTGAACCCAAGACCTCCAACTTCTTATCCCTTAGCTCAAACCAGTTGAGCTACCCGATCCCCAGCATATGTCAAATCTAGTAGATATTAACATAATTAAAAAAGAAGAAGAAAATGCACCATCAGCTATGGCCTTTCTATCATGTCGACTGCGGCGAGAGCTGGTGCAACCATTACCACCATCTCCTGCTTTTGCAAATATCTTAACTTTGTCAATCATTTTTCTCTCCTACAAAAAAACCTCAATGCAGTGAGTACTTACAAACAGAATAAATAAATCACAAAATGTCGTTTTTTTCATGGTGGTAGAAAATCAGTTGGATTGGAGATGAACCTGCAAAGGGGCAAGCTTAGACTTGCTGCGAGGAGAATCTGAATAACAAGAATAAAATACAGTAGACCATCTCGATACACAAGTTCGAGTAAAAACTTCTACTTGTCGAACATATCTTGCTTCAAACACCAACATTTTTGTTTATGTGTGTGATCAATAATCTGTCAATAAATTTGTAACTTGTTGCTTCACACCTTCAAAATGAACTGAACAAAGAAGACAAAAGATTAATGTTAGACCAAAATAAAGCAAAAAATAGAAAAAAAGAAACTTTATTTATAGGATTTCTTATTGGGGAATTTTGTCGAGCAGGTGTTATGCATGGCCAAATTTTAAGGGTTTTGCGATTTTATGAATATTTTGAATAGTTAATTTTGGAACATGTTTTGTTTAAGAGAAAAAATGGATGATAGTATATAAATCAATGTCACAATGAAGCTATTTTCAACAAACAAAATATAAGGAATTGAAACTAAAAAATGCGAGCAGAGAAAGAAGCAACAGAAGAAAACTCACGAATGTGTGATGGATTGGTTAGTGCCGCCGAAACCAAATTCTTAAGAAATAAATAAGTTAACAGTGATAGATACAAATGTTGTTTGTTTGTTGTTTTGGTGTGGTAAAATGTTGAGTTTGAAGTAAGTCAAAGTGACTGTAATAAATTAAGTAAATCTATCGGTTCATCGGTTAATTGGTCTTAAAAATTAAAAATTGATAGGTGAAACGATCCAATTCAGTTTCCTTTGATTTTGATTTTTGAATCAAACCAGAAAAAATTGGATAACTTTCAATTTGGTTTGTTTGATGTTACAGTTTTATTGTTTTTGTCCGACCACACCTCAAGATATAACAACATTAAAGATATATATATTTTTTTGGCCATACTTGAAGAATGTAGCATAAAGTACATTTTTGTACATAGATAAAAAAATATTCCACATGACCATATTGAACCAAGTACATTTTTGTCCACACAGATAAAAAGATGTTTCTAAATGACCAAATAATCTCACAATGTAAACGATGTTGAGTCATATTGTACTACTTATAACTTGTAAAAAAGTGTATGTCATGATTTTAGTTGCACCGATCGTACCTACATTATATTTGATGGAGATGGTAATGAGACATGGTTAAGAAAACTTGAAGTGTTTCCCCTAATTGATAAAGTACATTCCAATGTTAATAGACCTTTCAAGACGTCCTCGTGAGCTTAGCTCAGTTGGTATGGATAATGCATAATATATGCAAGGTCTGAGGTTCAAACCCCGGCCACCACCAGAAACCTTTGAAGACATTCGAGAAGAAATAAAACTCAATTACTTCTAGAATTCTACTCTTCTCCCAGCATAAAACACTCGCACCCAACTGAAATTATCAATTTACCCCTTCGTTACTTAACTCACGCAAGTGTTAATTTCCAGCGTGAGTTAACTTACGCAAGTGTTAATTTCAGCGTGAATTAAGTTGCGCAGCGCATGTTAAAATGCGCAGATTTTAACACTTGCGTTACTTAACTAACACATGAGTATTTTCGGTATTTCAGTTGGGCGCGAGCAAAAATGTGTTGGGGGAAGAGCTGAATTCTTACTTCTATCACTAAAGTTAGTCGAACTTTTTACTATACAAAGTTTTACCTACCATGAAAGGAAATTGGTCACACGAATATGCAATAGAAACAAATTGCTTACAACATAGGGGAAAAATATATGAAAACTCGTTTAAATTAACGCAATAAACTTGTTTCTTTAAGGGAATAAATTAGTTTAGTGACACAAAAGTTTAAATTAAATGAATGACATTTTTTATTTACTACCATCAACTAGGATGAAAATATTTAATTTTTGCTTGAATTCAATCCAACTTTTTTTTTTACAAAATTTTATCCAACTTGCATGAATAAAATTTTGTCTATATTTTATTTGGAAGAGAGAATATATTTATTAGAAATACAATTAGCTCTTTTGGTAATCCATGCCTAAACAAATTTGCATTCTTCAACTTTCTTATTTTAGCATACAATTATTATTATTATTATTATTATTATTATTATTATTATGTTTTTTTTTGAGAGAAGCATGCAATTATTTATTGAACACCCTCATTCTTCAATGTCTGCGGTACGGTCTGACATTTCTTGCTGGAACTTGAAGCATTGTATATTAGAGAAAAGTACTTCAATTTTAATTTATGATGATTTTCTAGGGAATAAAAGGAATTCAGATGTAGCTATCAACAATCACATACACATCTCATATTGTGAACAATCCCCCATTCGGCAGGTTTATTTGTTTGGTTTTCTTTGTCCTAGTTAGTTCAGTTTTCAGGAACACAGGTCTTTTGTAGTCTCTAGTTTTCATATGTACCCAGATGTTTGTGGCAACACTGTTGCTTTGTTTGATCAATGAAGCCAAAATCATTTTGTTTTGTTAAAGAATAGTGTTTTTTAACAAGAACCCAAAGAAATCATTTTGAAAATAACTGGACCCTGCTATTATTATTACACGAAGAAGCAGGATCCTGCAGGCAATTGCAAAATGCATCTTCATCCTTAGGAAATGATGTTGGCAGAGGATGGTCAGGAATGACACCAACCTACATGCAAATGCAAGGTGTTAAAAGGGGAAGCCGATTATTATTATTATTTAAAAATAAAAAAAACTGGAAATAGAAGAGCAGACCTTGTCAATATCTGTGTGCGCAGGTGTCTCGTAGCGAGCAACTGTAACAACTAGTCCCGAGCCATCTGAGAGCTCAAATACTGATTGGATCTTCCTGCAAGATGTGTAGCTCATATTAGGAAAATAACATAAATTTTTGTTTCTTTCAATTGAACCAAACCAAAAGTAATTTACCCTTTTCCAAATGTTGGCTCTCCGTACACTATGGCCCGCTTGTTATCTTTCAATGCACCCGCTAGTATTTCGCTGGCACTTGCAGTTCCCTTGTTTACCTGATTAGGCTCAAGATATTTAATTACTCATTTTTACCATATACAATAGACAAATTGGAACTCTGGAGGACAGAATTATTAGCAGTGAATGAACAACTATTTAGATGCAAAACAATTATGCAATATCTGTTCTTTCTTTAGTTTACTCCCTACTTTTCCCATAATCACAATTAAATTGACTCATTGACCTGGCCGAAAGCTGTGTCTGGTAAACAACGACCCTCGAGTATTTGCTGGACTTCACATTAGCTCAATCTCATTCATTTCTATACATCAGCAAGATCCTAAAACTAATAGTTTCACTTATATCACATGTGCCTAAATAGCGCTATGAAATGAGAGAGAAACTTGCAACATCTCAACTATTAAGGAATGAAGCCTAATCCATGACAATTTATTAAGAAATGAAGATGCATATTGTTATCATTATACTTGATGTTGCATACTACTTTAAACTAAAAAAGACCAAATACACAAAGTATAAACAGTTTAAAAAAATTGCATACATTCAACCATGAATTAGATGAGAAAATATGTTATCTACGGTACCGCAATGGGATCACAGGAAAAGAGTCAATAGAACTCTCAAACACCCCTTACCCAATAATTGCTTACTATCCCCACATATCTACCCAATACAGAGTTTGCGACTCTTGAAACCCGACGAACTACCCAAACCCAATACAAGTATCCCTCATTGTGTGCATGTCCTGCAAATCCTATTTTTGTGAAACCAACTAGTACATGAAGAAAACAATAATTTATAATAGAGAATCATTGTAATTGTTTTATGCATTTGAGCCCCACACGATATGACACCAATGCAATGAGAGGAGAAAGCAAAATAAGAAAATTACCAGCACAGCCAGGGGTTCAGAAGTTGCTAGGGCACTACTTCCATCTGTATCAAGTATATCTCGAACACCACGACTATCACAAATATACACAATCACACCTTTGTCCAACCTAATTGTTAGTATCTGTTAGAACTTGAAGCTGGACAAAAGATAAATAATTTAAAAACAAGAAAAAAAAATGTATGACTGGAAGATTTCATTTTCGGCTGTTATTGCAAGAATTCTTCACAACCCAATTTGCCAATGCAATCTATATCAAAATGGTAAAAAGGTGTTTCTGATTGTATGGTTATAGAACACTTGTGATCCATAAAAGGTGAGAATACTGGTGTGGTACCATGCTGCAGAAATTAAATAACCGTAACCTGAATGCTTAGATAAAACGTTTACTTGAATTTCATGCCCACCAGCCAAAATTGATATACAATGGATGTAAAAAATGTCAATAGCTGATAGCCATATCTTACCAAAGCTTGGCAATCTCAATTCCTTCTGGGAAAAGACCACCACTGCAACAAATATAAGCTTCAGAAAGCTAGTGATTGAAAGTATATAGAGGCAAATGTTGATTGCTAAATCACCTATTATCTCTGAGGTCCAATACAAATGCATTTACATTATTACTCCTGAACGTATTGATTGCTTCTCTGATAGCACCTGCAAGGATGACAGATTACGGTAATGTGACAAACAAGTATCAATAATTTCAACATAATAAGTCATGCTTAATTTAAATTGTCAGTGAAGTAGATTTTTTTTATATTTGTCAGATTCAAGTTAAAACTCCAACTAATGACAGAATTTAATACCACGAGGTTCATAAAAAAAAGTATCAAGCGTGCGACAAAAATAATATAATTCAATAAAATATAAAGAGCATCAACCCAAATGGCCATCTTCAGTAAGCATCAACCCAACTAATTTTTTGTAACTATCACTCAGAGGAATAGAGAATTGTTATCGGTTGTACCACCACAACCCTAGTCATCAATACATACTATTCACCCAAAAAAAGGCATCAATACATACATTTTTCGCTGAAAAGTAAAATGTGATATTGGTCAGTTCAGCGAAATAAATAAGACAGCTGCAAGAGCATCAACCCAGAGAAACAATCCCAACAAGGCAGGGAAGTCATGCGTAGCGCGCTCAATACTTAGTGTGGATGTATTTGGTATTTCTTACTTCAGTCTATCAAGTAAATGCCATAAAAATGTAATAACATTCATGAATGTTTCTTTAAAATTTTCATTAACTGGTCAAACTTCATATGGTCATTGGGAAAATGTGACTCTTTACTATACCAAAATGCGGATTATAGCAAGTAAGAATTATGGTTTGGAGTATTAGGTAGAAAATGTATGATGCATCACATGATTAATGTATTTTGGTTACAAAATTATCCCTTTTTTTAGTTAGTATATAGAAGCAAGAAAAGTCACGCTTGGCCCATCAATTACTACTTACGAGATGCATTTTGGTTGAACGATGTTAATTTTATATAACCAACTGTTGGGGAATTATCTCCTGCAGCAGGTAACTTGCACAGTCTTGACTTGACTGGATTGACTGTAACTTTCTCTCGCCTGAAATGCATAGATTCATATTTTTAGTTGTTTAATTAGAAATGTTTTTTATTAGTAAAAAAAAAAAGAATTGAAATGATTTTCTTTGTAAAAGAAAAAGGTATCAATTAATTAGGCCTCTCAAGTAATGGTAATAATACTTATGACTAAATCAGCAGAGTTAACAACGGTATCAATGATTAGCCATGAGTGTATTCTAACTAAATATAATGAAGCATTAACAAACTGCAAATTTTTGCATCATCCTAGGTAAAAAAGCATATTCTCTAAGGTCAAAGCTTCAAAACTAGTTCTGCATCGAAAGAATACCAACTTACGTTAGAGCTAGGTGCTTTACGTCAGAACCACTACGTATGGTCAATGCAACAGAGCTTCCATCAGGTCCTCTGTAATTTCCTTTAGAAGGTCAGGCAATCAAATAGATAAGCTCAAAGCAAATAATGAGAAGTACAATAAAATTTGGTCTTTCAAATGGCTGCTTACATTAACTTTCAAGTAATTAAGAACCTCATAAATGGCTCATACTAGAGTAACAGACAATCTAGAATAACTTCAAGCAGATTAAGTCACAATAAATACAGCAACTACCAAAGTGTTTTTCCACCAGGCGGTATTGACTACATGGATTTAACGGCGCAATAATACTTTGTCTTGGAATATATCTAATAGATAGACCATTTAATTCTAAGTCTCTTTTCATAATTCGGCCTATAGTTTTCTTTGGTCTCCCTTTTCCTCTAACTATTTCTCCAAGTATGTTTGAACCAACTGAGACGAGACTCTACCTTTTTATCTACAACAATGGAAGCTATATCAATTTTCATTCTAATGACTTCATTCCTAATCCTATTTTAGTATGACTACTTGTCCAACATAAAATTCTCATCTCAGTAGCATTCAGTTGTATGCAACATTACAGTTCTTAAGGCACAACAAGTACTAGTCCAATATTTATATCAAGTTATCAACATAATAGTAGTACTACTTTCAACTTGTTGGAAAACTATTAAGACATAAATGCAATCTTATCTGTTGATGTTTTGCACATTATTAACAATGTGTTCTTTTTATTTTAAATTTTTCACATTTGGCCAAAAATATTGATTTGAATGCACAAGTAGCATGTAGGATGAAGAAAAACCCACTGTAGCCGTTCAGCGGCATCATAAAGCCCCAACTTTTCTGTGCTTATATCATCAATGGCCAGGATAACATCTCCAGACAAAACACCAGCTCTATATGCAGGACCTCCTGGAGAAGCTGAAATGACAACAAGTCCATCGGATGGCATGTCTGCTTTGGTAGGGTAGCCTATTGATATCCCCACTCCAGTTAGAGCGCCTTTAGTTCCAGACTGCCTTCAACAAAATTTTAATTTTTGGTGTTATCCAATATGCATTACACAGTCAGGACTATATGTGAAAAAAACTAAAGGAAATCTTAAAATGATATAGATTTGTACCCTAAGACTTCTGAACTTCTCAGGCTCTAAAAATCTAGTGAAGCGATCATCCAATGTGGCAAGCATCTTTCTTATCGCCATATCTGAGAACAAATGCAGAAACAACAATATTCAGTAAATTTGTAAACTTTTGACTGTACTTAAAAAAATCTTTCCTGAATCATCAAGATCCATCTGGATAATTTAGCCTGGTGAGTAAGTTGGCAATTTCATCATTTTTGACTTTTAAAGTTAGTCATTATCCACTCCATTTTGATACTTAAAGTTTAAAAGTGTGAAATATAATTTTCTCAACAGCAAAATCATTCTTCAATCTGTCCAGGACATTCTCGCTGATTTATTTTCTGATCACGCATCACATAGATCAGATATATGTGGTGTGACTTATCCTCTCATAATTCACAATGATCAATATTGACGAAAATTTAAGCTATTATACTGCTTCATATTATCATGGCGAGACTCCAGAGAATCACTGATGACAATCCATAGTCAAGCTTTCAACCATTCCATTTTTATTTAGTGGAGAGCTGTGTGCATTTAAACTAAAAAAACATAGTGCTAGACAAGGAAAAATCTACTTAACAACTAGCTATGTTTAAAACCACTACCCATGAAGATGTTGTCTTGCATACCAAAAGTCAAGAGGACAGAAAAAGGAAAATCAAATCGACCTACTTATCTTTACAAACTTGAATCTAGAACTGAGATTATGATGACCACACTTCTATCTGAAACCAACTAATCTAAAGCAATTTGATTGGAGATTAAATCATCAGGAAGTACCAGCCTTTAACTATATCAGATAGTTCTGGTTCTGGATAAGTATAGTCAGTTACTCAGTTTAACATATTTTGCCATCAAACATAAATTCTCTCTGCTAAAACTAAAACCTAGACCGATTTCAGTTAAACCATTTTACTGCTCATCAAGCAAGCATGAAACAATTAAGTGAAAAAGTAATATTGTAATTCCACTCCTCAATCCTTAGAAGGCAATCATAAATGATTTTCTGTCAAAATAGAGATAATTTACCATAAAATTGTTTTTGTTCAGCAAGTTGATAAAAAAAGAGTAAAAGGTAGAAAGTGAAAGTCATACATGTCTCTTCACGGTTGTTCATGGGTTCATTGCGCAATGCATTTTCTCTATACCTAAACCAACTCTGTCCATTAAAACTCTTGTCGATATATGCTCGGTCAATTGTTCTCCACGCCTCCAGAAAGAGGAGATTTTCTTCTGTCAGGGCCCCTTCAAGGGACAAAAAGAATCACACACATAAATTGAGAGAATAATGAAGAAATGAAGACGAAATAACACAACAACCAAGCCACTACTAGTACATAGTACTAGGTAGATTTGGGTCCTCTAAAGTCAACAACCTCAACCATTAATAAGAAAATAAAGAGTTGATACTTCAACACCATATTCTTTGTAGTGCATATGCATGTAATATTAACTATTGAACCTCTTAATCTACACAATCCATGAAAGGAAAATGCAAGAGTAAGAGATAAATTTCAGTGTAGGGAACAACGTGCTCTAATCCGTTTTAGTATTGAATATTCAGAATGAATTACAAAGATAGGCACTAGACCTTATCTACAATGAGAGAAGTAGTGTGAGGGACACTCTTTTTTCAACACCCGCTCTCTCATTGAGTGAAATGAATTGAATGTAGGTCTCACACTTTGAAAATGGGTCCCACATAATGAGAGACGTAGCTGAAGAGTGTTTCTAGCACTGCTCAAAATGAGAGACATAACTGAAGAGTGATTAAGTAACTAGAGAGATGGCATAACAAACTTCTAACAGCTGGAATAATTAACTATTTAATTGCAATTAGATTCAACTAACAGAAACTAAATGCAATCATATAATATGATCTACTACTTAATTAACACTCTAAAGCTACGAAACACCGAAAGTCTGATACAAACATGAACACTAGACAACGCTTACCCGGACACTTAGAAAATAACTGAATGTAACTATACGTCTGACATATGTTGGACACCATACACACCTTCAATTTGAAGTGTCGGTGCCACGTAATCTAACTCAAATTCATTATAAAAAACGTAGATAAAACTTACAAGAAGGGTTGTTAGAAGCCAAAGAAACGGACACAACCAACATAACTCCAGCAACCAACCGCACAAACAGTAAAGAAGCATGCTTGACAGAAGAATCCTTGTTCCATTTCCTCCTTTTGCGAAGGAAACTCCAACTTTGAGGAAAACAAACGTTGCTTACTTTTGGCACCACCCCAATTGAAAATTTAGTTACTTTCTTCCTCTTATGTGCTAGTGAAAATGAAAACCTTGATTCTACGATGGAAAAGCACTTCCAGTTTGAAACCTGCAGCACAAATATTGTTATTTAACGCGGTAAATAATCAGAATGATGAAGAAGAGGGAATTGAGAAGGGAACCTGAGAAATGGAGATTGTTGGGTAACGAAGAGGGAAGGAAGGATTGATGACTGAGCTAGCAATGATCTCCATGGAAGAGTGAAGGCAGAACCACTCACTATCTTGTTTCTTTTACATTATCGTTCTTGTTTAAATAAAATAGATAAATAAACAAATAAATGATAAATGTCTATCTACAAAATCTATATCATATCATATTATATAAAAAATTACACCATTTTGAGTTGACTTGTTTTTTTTGTTACAATGCAAAAAAGGAAGAAAAAGGAAAAACAGAAATAAGAATTTATATTATATTATTGATTTTATTGAAATAAATAAATATGATTTGTTAGATTTGCTATAATTTAAAAGCCACAAACGTTTATATTTATAATTTTAATTAAAACCAAAATTCAACAAAAAACACAGTTCATGATTTACAGACTTTTTTTTTTTTTTGACAACATGATTTACAAACGTTAAAAGTATTAATTATCAATTCATAGTTTACACATTTCAATTAAAACACGTTTATATTTATATTTGTTTGGAATAGATGCGAACAGTTGCTCCTTCAGCCAAAGAACAAAGATTATCTAAACAGCTTAAACCTCAAGGTTACCTTTCCCCTGAATGTTCTAATAAAGAAACTTAAAAACTTGTTGGAAGAGGACCATAAACTAAAGATCTTTTAATTGTGATCAATGTAATAACATTTCTACCATAAATAACCAACATTGATGTCCTTAACATTTAACTTAATTCCTAGAAAAAAATAAAATTAACTTAACTCCCTAAAAGAAACATCTAAGTGTGTGTTTGGCTCTACAATTAGAATAATTGATTTTGATAAAGTTGAATCTATAAATTGATTTTGGTTATAAGTAATTCTGAGTAAAAGTGGTTTGTGTTTGAATACATCAATATAAAAGTGGGCTGAATTATAAATTTATGTTTGAAAATCAATTTTAGAACCGAAAGTTATAGATCTCAGCTTCAAGTAGAATTAGGTCCGTTTGTTATAACTTTTTATAAAATAGATTTTTGTAGTATATCATATTTTTGTTAAAGTTTTTTTAACAAAGAAATTTTTAAGGAAAGCTTCAAATAAAAAATCGGTTTGAATAGCTTATCTTAAAATGTGATTCTAGATATTTCATCATTTTGTTATAATTTTTTTGGATACTAAAATTTTGAAAATATCTTTAAAAAAAAAGCTATTTCAAATGGTTTTTCATAAAAATCATTTTTGAAATATATCATTTTAAAAAAATATGTGATTTTTACTATGTAAAACCTCGAACAATAAATATTTAGGTTAGTGAATGTCAAAATATCTTTTTTAACTTATAACAAATGAATTTGAAATAACTTATAATAATTTTGAATAAATTTCCAAAAAATCTATTTTTTAAAATACAAAGGAAAATTTATTTTTTTAGAATCTATAACAAACAGGTCTTATTCTAGAGGCAGAATCAATTCTACTCGACGACAACCAACACATAAGAATCAATTATAGATCTTAGAATCAATTAGGATCCCTCTAGAATTGGAAGCGAACATTCATTAACTTAACTAGCAATACCCATATTTACGCATCTTCATTCTTGTTTGAACTTAAGACTAGAGCTGTCAAAACGGACTTCCCGACCCGTTAAGGGCTGACCTAATGGGCTTCAGGCTTTATCGGGCCGAGCCAAAAAGCCCGGTTGAAATATGACTTGAAAAATACTACCTGAGCCTGACCCTACACGGCCGTGGGCAAAACGGACTGGCCCGTTTGTAAACATTTTTGTACAAATATCGCAAACTAAGACGGCGCGTAAAACAATTTTAAATAAATTACGTATGTTATTGTTATAGATATTTATATATTTGATCTTTAAAATTATAAGCAACGAAACAAGTAAATATAATTTTTTGTTACTTTTATATTCGTGTGTTAATTTATTGAATTTTCACTTTAATCTTTTACTTTAATAATCAACTAAATAAATAATTATCCTATACGAGCTATTCCAAACGAGATTTTTAGTGCAGGCTAAAAAACCCTATAAAAATCCAGGCTCAATATTTAAAGTAGAAACCTTATAACTAATCGGACTTAACGAATCGGCTGATACAGGCTAGCCAGAATATGCAATTGTGTATTTGACTAAAAGTTTCTGATAGTATTAGTTGGATTAATTTTGGAAATTAGATGGTGTAAAGTTGAAAAATGACTTTTGGAGGAAGAGACATTGTACGAGGAACATACAGATAACATAAAAAATGTTCACAAAAACCACAACCTCAGAAAAGTACCAAAACCAGAAATCTGACATCAGCAGCACCCATCCAAAATCACCATCACAAATACCCAATCATAATATTCTCATTATCTCTACTTTACTAGATGCCATTGCTCTCTTTTACAAAAGCTTTCCTCCTCTTCCCACGCACCATGTCATCACTCACAGTCACCAAAACGCGCCTCCGTGGCGTCGTTTTCGACATGGACGGAACTCTCACCGTCCCCGTCATTGATTTCCCTTCCATGTACAAAGCAGTACTCGGCGACGATCAGTATCTACGCGTCAAAGCCTCAAACCCTGCTGGAATCGACATCTTGAAACTCATCGACCATTGGTCTCCACATCAACAACGCCAAGCTTATGATACCATTGCTCATTTTGAAAAACAGGCTCTTGATCACCTCCAAATCATGCCTGGTAGTATAGTAGATACCTACTTATCTTCTTCATTTCTTCTTTTTTATATTAGTTAATTGATTATGCATGCTGCAGGTGCTGCCGAGCTTTGTAATGTTCTTGATTCAAAGAAAATTAGGAGGGGTTTGATTACAAGGAATATGAAGTCTGCTGTTGATTTATTCCACCAACGCTTTGGGGTCAGTTTAACTTTTCTTTCTTATATTACATACATACTTACAACCTACGAAGCACGAACACTCCTCGGATTAGCGTGTTCCGGTGTCGGATAGGTGTCGTGTCCTGTGTCCATGTCCGTATCCGTGCTTCATAGCTTACAACTATTCAGGGTTGGGTTGGATCAGTGTTGTCAAGCACATATTGCGAAAAATAGTGGTTTGTTCAAATTTTGCAACACACTAGTGCTTTAGTGTTGCTATAGCCGCTATTTAACAACATTGGCTTCGATTCATATCATGCTACTTATGTTGCATTTTCATTATTGTCAACAAAGGTTTGTATGGTTTATAACAAAAAAAAAATATTCCCTTTTTTCATAAACACGCTTTCTGCTGTGCTTATGTTATCAAGTAACTACTATTGGCTGTAGTTTCAATATTGGGAGTTAAGTTTATAAAGTTTGGTTGTTAACTATTCCATTTTGTTAATCTTTGAGAAAACAAAATCAGTAAAAGGAATTTGAGATTGTGGCATTTGGACAACTGAGTAATTTTATATGGACATCTACAACTTGTTTAGATTAATTATGTGCTTATAGCATTAGTGCTTATCATATATATAATCTATTTCTATAACAACATAGAATAAAATCAAATTGTTTTCGTACAAGTTATAAGTTGTATTCATAAGCTATCTTAGAGAGCTTTTGGAATTAAGCTGGAAACAACTTATGAACATCTTATAAGCTGTTTCTGTAAGCTCTCTCAAACAGTATAAAAGTGCTTATACCAATATATAAACCTAAATAAGTCAATTCAAACAAACCCTTAAAAGGTTCATATGCTTTTTTACCCAATTCTATTGGAGGCATAATAAAATGAACTAACAGGTTTTTCTCGCTCTTCCCTTCGTTTTATTTGTTCATATTCAATGGCTCATCGTATGGTGAAGGAAATCACTATCTATTTTTTTTTCCTTTCTTTTTCAAGTGTTGAACTCTTTCATTATATGTTTTGCCTCGTTGCTGCAGATTACATTTTCTCCAGCATTAAGCAGGGAGTTTCGTCCTTATAAACCCGATCCAGCTCCACTACTGCATATTTGTTCTCTTTGGGAAGTTCAGCCAAATGAAGTAATAATGGTTGGGGATAGCCTTAAAGATGATGTAAGTGGTTTGTTTCCCATTAATTTGATTGAATATTCATGATTTATATGGAAGCCATGCTTGTTTACCTTTGGGTACAAATGAACAGTCTATAGAAACAATTGTAAATTCAAAGGAAGAAATTCAGAACAGTATATATTTTCACAACAAAATCCAGAAAGGACACAAAAGTAATAAGATATTTCAAAATTTTCATATAAAGTTGGTTATGCAATGCTGAGTTCTAACTAGTAGACTGTTTAGTCAGCACAATTTTTTTATCATCATTCTGCAAACCCATAGTGTGATTGCATGCAAAAGATGAACCCTGTGACTCGGTCCTTTCACTTTGCATTTTGGTATTTGACCATAACTTTAACCGTTTCAATTTTATGCCACTTATAATACCGGCATTTGATTCATAATAAGGATGAGGGTTCTTCACAATCATAAATAAGTGGCCTGCAGTCCTGCACAGGGTAACTTCAACCCAGCTTGAAGCAATATCTTTCCATTCTATGCACATATTTCCCTACTAAATATTTGTGGATTCAGATGTATTTGAAATTGGATGGTTAATTGATTGATTTTGCATGTTTTTACCATTTTGCAGATTGCTTGTGGAGGGCGAGCAGGAGCACATACATGTCTGCTTGATCAAACTGGAAGGTATGATTCTCCTGAGTATGCTAATGTCGATTTCAAACCAGATTTCAAGGTAACTTCCCTTGCTGAAGTTTACTCAATTCTTGAGACAAATTTTGAATTGTCACCATGATCTCAAGTTTTGTTCGCGTGGACCATTTATTTTGTGGTTTATGATATAAGAATCTGGAGGAGGTGACATCTACATTTGGGGGTAGTTTTATTCCTCACCTCATGTAAGGTCATGAAAAAAAAAGTCCTTGACATTTTTTAGTTGGAGGGTTTCATAGGTGGGATCTTTTATAATAATGTTGTAACATATCTTGGACAGTTAATGTTGAGTTTTATTGACTTATTAGGGCATGAATGTCACAAAATAGCGGTAACTTCTGAAAATTAATGTCTATTGTATTGTAAACAATGTTACCAATCACTAGTTTCTTTGGACCCGTGGGTTCTATTTTAGATTTTATAACTTCAATTTATCAGGCTCGTTTGACACGATATTGCGTGTGTTAAGATTTCCAAGGCAGATCATCGTATGTGTTTGGAAATCTGATTACTTGCTGCTACCGTAGGTTTGAACCCATTCACCGTGGAAATGGAGAAGCTACAAACTATAGCTTCTAACAAAACGTGTGTTTACATTTGGCTAGCCGCCGAAACAAACACATGCATCATTGACTTGGCATACAGCTATTAATCACGGCATTTTTCTTGAAAATGTTTTTTTTAATTAATAGAGAAATATTAGAAAAAGTATTTCCTCCATTAGAGATTGCACTTCCTTCATAAAAGAGGATAAGTTAGTAGCACTATCACCTTAGCTTCACATGACTACCAAAGTACGTTTCCTCTACAAATGTATACTTGTGACTGTACGTGTTTTGCAAAAGCGACTATCATGTTCAGCATCAAAAGTAGCCTCTTCAGTTGATAAAAAACAAGGAAAAAAAATGTAGCCTACTAAGTTTCATCTAATTCATTGTATTTGGATATTAATTTGAAGTCAATTCATATATGGAAAAGCACGAATCATATATTTGTTGTTGGCAATTAAAAGAGCAACTCAACTAAAAGATGATAATTCTTTTACCTGACATCAAGTTATTTTATCGTGTTATACAAATAAAGTTTTTTTTTAATGATAAATGTTAGTATGTTAACCGTTGTTAGTTTAGTATTTTTAACCCCTTAACTCTTTTAATCTCTAGTTCAACCAAGTGAGTTACCCATCCCCCTCATACCAATATTAGTAGTAATATAAGCACATTAACTAGCAACACCACAGAGTTTAATCTTCCATGTAGTTGGGAAAACCTACTGCTATATCTTCCTGCATTTATTTGAACAGAGCTATGAGTCATCTTGATAGTAAGAGCAAACTATGCAAGATAGCACTCAAGCTTAGCTAAGAGCCTAAATAAAAAAATTGAAATTAATAATACAAGAACTTTATCCTACAGTGACACTAACTATTGGATTAACATCTCCTAACAGATGTAGCCAACATTCTGTTACTGCTATTACATTTGGAAATTAAGATCCCTGGTATTATCAGGTTGTAATTCAGAATGTGAGCTCCATCGAAATCCATATTCTCCTATTCTTACGGGTAGCACCTACAACGAGGTCAGATTAAAATGTATTGGTTTAATATGATTCTGTTTCCTGCAGTTTCTTTTTGAGCTATCGGCACATATAATTTACCACCGTTGAGGTTTTCTCCCCTTCATGATTTCAGGAGATTTAAGTCAGAATATCAATATCAGCACAACCATCTGTCATTACTGATACAAGGTCATCAAGCATTTCATACATTGAACTAGAATTTGCAGAATAACATAACTACTTAGAACCTTTAATAAACATATAAAGTACACAAGCAAATAACAAATGATAAAAACAACCAAACTCTAACAAAAATACCCTTGAATATGCAATTCAAAGCTGAGAAACTAAACACAAACCAAGCTAAAACACATGAAGCTGGCACAAAAAGTATCTTCCAATTAGCTTCACCCCAAATGAAAGCACCCACATCAAACCCCAATACCAAAGGGATTCATCTTATTTGATCAGTATGGTGGTTCAGTACCTAAGAATCTTAAATCCATCTGTGATATGTCACTGTATAAGCCCGGAAGTTGTTTTCGTCTTTGTGGATCACCAGGAAGTTGACTTGATAATATGTTTCCTATCTCCAAAATCAACTTCTTGTTCGACATATTTATTCCACCTTTTATTATAGCTTCCATCATAGCTTCACTAAAATAGGCTAGGAATTCCCCACCAATTGTCTTTTCATTGCTTTGGCAAGCAGTAAAACAAATACCCAATGGATGTCCACAGCTCTTGCCAATACCTAAGAAAGGACTCTTAGGTCCCGGAATTCCCTTATTTGTTGTTGTGCGATCATTGATATTGCTATTACCCACAATTTCATTGGCCCCTTCAAGGATCCCTCCAGAATGGGAACTGTCGATGATTAATGTAATATGTCGGTCCTTTGGAACAGAGTCCACAATATAGCATAAGGTATAGTCAACAAAAACATAATAGAATTAAGTAAGAATCCTTCAAATAAAAAATCACACACATAATTCAAAAAAATTATATCTTTGAACTTTGAATTGAATTCTAACTTTACAGTCAGAATAGCGAAACAACTATTTACTGTTATCAAAATCAATGTTATTGTCAATGAGTTTAAGACCAGAGTTCTAAACGTGAAGTTACCTTCTATATGTGTTTCACGCTCACCAACGATACTACCGCAACACAAGTACTCTACAAAACCGCTGCTGTTATTATCGGTTGATTCACTTCTACTTCCATAACCACAAAAGTAAAATACTAATCGGTCTCCGCTACTTGAATTTGCTATCATTGTGATTAAGTGACCACATATTTCCGCGGCAGATGGAGTTCCTTGTTCATCCGTAACAACCTTACAATTTTGATGGAGAAAACCATAATGGTCAACAAGAAATCTCTTGAACTTGTTAGCAGCATGCGGAGGAGCACTTAAGAACGGGTAAGCTGGACATAAAGCGTAGGATAAACCCACAAACAGTCCATGGTCGGTTCCCATTATGCTTGGAGAGGGGCGGCGAAAAGAGTGATAGAGCAAGGCCGGAGAAGATGACAGTGACAAAGAATCGTAAGGGTTTAGGGTCTCAGGCTTTGAATAACAATGATAAGGATGCTGAAATAATTTAGGCATTAATGAGATCAGCGATTACCAAAAACAAATGGGGGCGGGAAACAAATACACAGAGCTTCACTTACTCTGGGTTTAGCCCACACTAGATAACCCATAAACAATATTGCACATGTTATATATCATGTTTTCAATTATTAAAAAGTTATATATTTAAGGGTTGAATATGGTTTTAGTTCTTGTAAATATACCAATTTTTTATTTTAATACCTCTAAAATTTTTGTTAGACTTTTAGTCTCTAAGAATTTTTTCTTCACTATTTTTGGGTCTCTACTTATTAGTCAACTCATGTCTAGGATTTAAATTTTTTAATGAAATTTTTCAAAAATAGGTAGAATATTATGACAATCTCTTCCAAAAAAAAATTAAATGTTTTTTTTTTTTTTTAACAAAACATGAATTAAATATGATTTTTATGTTTTTGGTGCTTAAACATAAGAGTGTTACATTCACAAACTCACTTTCTCATGAAAATTTTGCCATACTTTGAAAAAACATATGATCCATGTGCATAGTAAGTAGGTATTACGAACAAAAATCACAATTTAGAAATCATTTTTGAACTTCGGACAAGCTTGTTTGAAAGAAGCAAGACAAACTTATATGATAGTTAATATTTCTACGGAGTGATTGGAAGCATATTCTTTCTACAAAAGCAATTCCTGTCTTTTTGTGAAAGACGGCTGAGCAGACAAATCAGCAGCATACAGTTAATGTTCTCTTGCCAAATAGCATTGCCATTTGCCACAGCACAAATGATAAATCAGAGAACAAATGCGGGAACCTCTATGGAGAATGGAGATTACTAAATAGGAAAGATGTTGTAAAGTAACTTTGATTTTCTAGCTCTTTCAGGAAGCACCTTTCAATTTCTCATGCCCGCGCAAGGGGCGGTCTAAGTCTAGTTTTAAACTAATGACCTAGCACATTTCTTTTGATAATAGTATTAGTGACATTCATTTGTTTCCTGTATTACATTTACCACTGCTGAGGTTTTTTCCCCTTCTTCATGATGGTCAGACTATATGTGAACATCCAAGCATCTCATCTGCACATTGATCAGCTACTCTGCATCTAAGAGCGACAAAAATTGCACTCACCCTCTTCAACAATGCAGTCACCTCATCAAGCAGTTTCACTCAAGTCAGGGCCTTTCTGCTGTTTTTTCTCACTCAAATTATGATTAGCATGTCTGACTTTGAGTTTTGAATAAAACACCAGAGAAGTAGTTCCATAGTTGGATGAGCTACATGGTTGCCCAGTTTTCTTTTCAGTGCTAACTAAACACTTTAAAAGAGAAGATTTTTACCACCAATTTCATGAGATTTAAGTTAGAGTATCAGTATCAGCACAACCATCTGTCATTATTGATACAAGGTCATCAAGCATTTCATAGATTGAACTAGAAGAAGGATGCGCTTTGTCGGCAACAGTGAAAAAATGATTCTTATCACTGATGGTTATCCAACTGATACCGGGAACTTTTCTTAAACCTCTCTCTTTCATCATTGACCTCACCTCAGTTATTTCATCCCATCTTCTAGAAGACGCGTAAGTATTTGAAAGCGAGATATAATTTGAAGGGTTTTCAGGTTCTAGCTCTAAGAGACACCTATAAGCCAAGTCTCTAGTCTTTGAATTCCCATGTATTACAGAGGCTGTTAAAAGAGATCCCCAAACACTTGGACCAGGAATTATTGGCATTTCTTTGATAAAATCCAAGGCTTGATCGAGCTGGCCCGATCGACCTAACAAATCTACAACACAACCACAAATTTCAACCGATGGTTTCATTTCATACTCAGTCGTCAGGGAGTTATATATGCTAATGCCCTCGTCTACCAATCCTGACCTGCAACAAGCAGAAAGAACACCAACCACTGTTATCGTGTCTGGTTTGATCCCTTGCTGAAGCATTTCATAATATGTAGTCACAGCTTCCTGTCCTTTGCCATGTAATCCATACGCAGAGATAATCGAACTCCAAGTGATAGCATCTTTGGAGTAAGAACCATTATCAAATACTCGTCTTGCATAATCTAAACTCCCACATTTGGCATACATATCAATCAAAGCATTACGTAGAGAAATATAATCATTAAACTCCATTTTAATTGAAAACGCGTGGACTTGTTTCCCTCCCATTAATCCAACAAGCAAGCCGCATGCTGGAAGCACACTAACAAGCGATACTCTATTGGGTCGTATTCGATCCTTCGTTTGCATCTCACGGAAAAGAATCAATGCACCCTCGGGCGCTCCATTCTGTACATAACCATTAATCATTGCAGTCCATACATATATGTTTCTGCTTTTCATTTGGTCAAACACTCTCCTACTAAGAACAAGTTTATTACTCCTTGAATACATATCGATTAAAGAAGAACCCATATGAACATCTGAACCCATTTTCAAATCCAAGCCATTCTTCACAAGATAACAGTGAAGTTCCCTCCCATGATCCAACTTCCCACCACTATGACAACACATAGGCAAAAGACTCGCAATGGTGAAAGCATCAGCGCTATAACCTTCACATTGCATCTTTCGGAAAAAATTCCATAAACCACCATGTAAACTAGTATCAAAATTTCCCAAGGCAGCACATCCAGAAATTATAACATTAAACGAACCAACACTCCTCTGAGGCATTTCATCAAACACCTTCATAGCATCACCAAACTCACCACATCTAATATACATTGACATCACAGAATTACCAACAACAATATCCGACACAAACCCAATCCTCACACTCTTCCCATGAACCAATTTCCCTAAAACCAAGTCCTGAAGCTCACCAGAAACTTTGGAAATGGTAGCAAGAGTGTAATCATCAGGAAACAAACAACGACCCATTTCGCGAAAGAACGCAATGGCTTTGTCAAATTGATGATTTTTAACAAAGCCATTAATGAGAGAGTTCCAGAGATAAACGTTTTTAGTCTGAACAGAGTCAAAGACGAGTTTTGACATGGTGAAGTCTCCAAATGTGGCGTATGCAGAGATGAGCCTGGTGGTGAGGAAAGCGTTTTGGGAAAACCCATTTGAGAGGATTTGAGAGTGACATTGTTGGGTGAGTTTGTGAGCGTGAAGGTCGATGGTGAGCTGAAGAAGATGAAGGAGATTCTGTGGTGAAAGGGATACAGTGGTGGCGGAGGTGTGATAACGATAACGAGAGGTTGTGCGCGAAAATGTTCGCGTCAGAAACATAAGAGCTATCGATTGCATGAAATGAAAGTCGTTGATCTCAATTTAGTACACAAAATTCAAATAAATTACTGCCATTAATATTAATATTAATTTACGCGCAACTAATCTCGAAAAATCAGGTATGACTGTGTTCTCAAGTGTGGACTATAATTCTTGTCTTGATAAGCTTCACTTATCCTCTTCCAACAATTATTGAATGGTAAGTAACTTAATACTCCTTTAATTTGAGATTTTTGAGATTTTTACGAGTGAATTGTAAATTTTTATTTATTTTCAAGACCAAATAAATCTTTGTTTCTTTCTCATAGAAGCCTTTACTCTGATATATTTTTCTTTTCTAAAAATAGTATTACTATTTTCTTGTCTCCTCACGATGTCATATGCCTAATCTCAGAGCTAAATACAAATACCTCCTCCAATAAGAATAATATGTTAATTTGAGACTAAAATTCTCAAGCATAAATCAATTGTTTGATATTAATTGTTTCATCATTATTTCTTCAAATTCAACAAATCAATTTAAACCATACAAATCTTAAAGAACAATTTTTGTCTTCTAGAAAATTTTAGGCAGTATCAATCCTTCTTTGATTCTAGATTCTAAAACTGTCATACATGATACCATAGATACTAGTAGAATGTAATGTCCAATCGCTGCTTTAATAAATGCAAAAAGTTTTCAATTTCGATCGTTCATCTGAGATTGAACAATTAAAATTGAAAATCGTGTCTTTTTAATTAAAATGATCTTGACCGTACAATTTTAATCCGACGGCTCACATGCCTTATACTTCCTACTGTGAGCAGAAAATCTGCTTCTGTGTAATCAACAAGGAAAAAGATGGTATGTGAAATAAAAAATGCAACCGTATGAGATATGCTAGATTTGAAGAATCCAATTCTATCTTAGTTTAAGTCTAATCCCAATTCCCAAATTTATTCATTTGATAGATATGATAAAAATAAAAGAGCATTTGTAGTATGTGTTGCTTAAATTAGACATAAAGAATATCAGAATATGATGACAAAGATGTCATTCAAGAATTCCACATGGAGTTGTACTAGCTAGTACATTAGGTGTCTTATAATCTATGCTCAAAAAGGGATTTTCTTTTTGCAATAATGGCATGATGTGGCTTTTGCACATAACTTTCCCATCTAAGTGACGCAAAGGGTCTTTAAGCTTCCACTTTCTACTTCCGTTTTGGTTTCACACAATTCTAAAACGAAAAGTAACTGGTATAGAAATCAGCCGTTTGATTTGCATAAGTAAAATAACAAATGTGTTTTTTATTATTGGATCAATAAATTTTACTTGGTTAAAGAAAAATGATATTTAAGAAGGAATTGAGAGAGTATCTCATTTATCTAAGGATGAAATTTATCGAGTCAATCATGAAAATTAACTTGTGTGTGAGCCAATACTTATCTCACTTCCCTATCATGACAGTAGCCTAGAAATCAATATTTAAAAAATAAATAAATTAAGAGATTGAATAGGTGAGACTTCCAGCTCATGAATCAATTGGTTTAATCGATTGAACCACAACTGAATCAGATTACTGATAAATAAATAAGTATTTACAAGGAAATTCAAAAAAAAAAAAAACCCCAATGAACAAACTGTAGTTCAACTCAATTCTTAGAGACTTAGAACGAACCGTGGTTGAACCTAACCATCCGATCCGATTTGGTTCCCAAAACATTGAAAGAAGCATTGTTAGTATATATATGCTTCTATAGTGGAGAAGGGTCTAATATAATTTATAATCTATGGTGGATCAATATTTGAAAATATTTCGAAACTTTATTAATGACTAAATATTGGTCTTGGTAAGTAGGCTTAACTCAAAGTATTCATGGTCTTAATGATCGAGATTGTGAGCCAATCGGTATCGGTTGGCAAAAAAAAAAAAAAGGAAAACAAATAGTTAAGTCTTAAAATTCAAATTATATTTACTCTCTTTTGTTTTTGTCGAATAAATAACGATATTTGTCTCGTTTATAAGGACGTAAAAAATTAAGAACTTTTACTTAAAGTTGGCAAGGCCGATGTAGTTGAAGTCTTGAGCGACTTTCAAACATCGGTCTATTGAAGATCACATGAGACACTTTTTCACATTAGCCTTTGCCAAAGGAAAAGTTGTCAACTCTTTGTGAAGATTAAGAAAAAAAATCTTGAAGCAAAAGAGTAAAGTTGAGACGGTCACAAAAAACTAGCCTTCATAATATGATATGCTACAATGAGTCCTCAGTTCATGCATCAATTAGTCTTAACACTGAGCTTTTTAGTACTATTCTTAACATAATTAAGGGTTACACAAATTTTTTAACAAAAGGGAGTAACTACATTGTGTACATTGGCTGGCTTTGCTTGTAGCATTAGCTGCATTGAATTTCCAAGAACATCATCCAAGTTCCAAAGTCCATCCCACAAAATTTCTTCATTTGAAGAGTCTTGTGCATAGACATTACTATTATTATCATTGAGCATAGAGTAAAAGCAACCCTGTTGTTCTTGCGTATGTGCATAAATGGAAACCATTTCTTGTGTCTCTTGAGAAGTAGAAGGCACACTAGTACCGTAGTCATTTTCCTCAAGCAACAAGTCTATAATCCCTTTCATATCCATGTTGTATTGTAGTTGTTGTTGCTGCATCTGAACTTGTTGCTGTTGTTTCTTCAATTGTTGTTGTTGCTGCCTCTTGAAAGAACGATTTTTCGCCTTTTCAGCAGCATCAGAGGGGTTTTTGTTCTTTTTCTTGAAATGAGTCCTCCAATAGTTCTTTATCTCATTGTCTGTTCTTCCCGGCAAGCTTCTCGCAATTGTTGACCACCTGAAATGTTTTTATTTAGTAATAACAAACTAGAAGCATTAACTCGTGTCGCAACGCAACGCAACACGGGTCTAGATAAAGTGTCATGTGTCTAATAGAGGAAACATGTAAGTTTAAGGGACATAGTTTAAATCTATACCTGTTTCCCCACCTAGCATGTAGCTCTAGGATTATGCTTTCTTCTTGTTGTGTTATCTGACCCTTTTTAAGGTCTGGTCTTAGGTAGTTAACCCATCTCAATCTACAACTTTTCCCATTTCTTCTCAGTCCTGTAAAAATAATATATGATCAATAAGGAGTTAAGAATTGCAAGAGAAAAATGGATGGTAAAAGAGAAGCCAATTTACTAAGTAGAAATTTGGAACCAATTAATATTACTTATTATTTTGCTATAATAATTGTGCTGCCACTTCTAATGTGAATTCAATTAGTATTAATTAAACTAAAGTACAAAGTACCATGTTAGGAATTAAAATACAAAAATGTGTACAAAGTTTGGTTGTATCATGTATGTATCTACCTGCAAGCCTAGAGACAGAGTTCCATCTTCCTTCACCATGCAGCTTGACATACTCAATGAGTAACTTGTCTTCATCAGAAGTCCAAGGTCCTTTCCTCCATCTATCTTCTTCTATTACACTCCATCCTGTGTTTCCTTCCATCATTCCTGAATACATATTGAAAGAAATATTCTAAAGTTGGAACTTAGATAAAGTTTGTTTACTAAATTCTATTGTGTTGATTGTCACTGGTGTTTAGTGTTTGCTATTTATTTATACCTGCAGATGTGACTCAGCTTGTTTCTATCAGTCAACCAATCGTTTAATTTCTTAATGTCCCTATCCATTTCAGTGTTTTTGGCAATGTAGTTAACTTGTGTGACAAAATATATATAAAAAATTGGAATTATCTAGAAAACTTTTGACATTATTTTGGAAGAGCTTTATTTTACAAAAATATAACTAAAAAAAAATAGAAATGTTAACAAGTGCTCCTGTTATAAAAGGAAATATTGCCTTAAAAAAATTAAACTTAACATGCTTGAAGAGTAGTGTTGTTCTATATTTGGTATCACGTTAAGTATGTGAGAATCGCGATGACTCATCGTAATTTTCAAAAGCTAATTTATGCAAAATCATAGTGAATCAACGTGATTCTGACATAGCCACTATGATATCAAACATACAATATTAAGTGTGAGTATAAGAAGTTTCAAATTCACAAAAAAAAAAAAAATCTCAAATTTGATAAAAATTGTGCGTTGAGCAACATATAATTGACATGACCCATAATATCAAATACATAAGATTTTAGGTGAAGATGTATTTTCTGAAAAGCTTATGTTATGTCATTGATCTTAGTCCAATTTACAAAATCTCTTTAGAGCATCTCCAATGCAAATTCTTACATATAATTCTTAAATATAATACCAACTTTTTATCTAAGTATCACATAAGTATGTCAAAATTACAATGACTCACTATAATTTTCAAACTACACTTTGTATCTTCTGCAAAATCATGGCGAATTGACATGATTCTGACATATTCACTCTGATACCAAACATATAGTATTAAGTGTGAGTATAATAAGTTTCAAATTAGAACAAAAAAAATTCTCAAACTAGATAAAATCCGTGTTGAGCAACATATAATTAAACCACCATTTTTTAATATTAATTTTTTTAATGACAAATATTATTAATTGGTTGTTATATTTGTTTTTTTTGTTTTGTCTGGATTTAAACTTAATATCTCCAACTTCTTATCTCTTAATCGATGTCGATCATTTTTCTTAATATTTTTGTCTCTTAATCTCTTTCTTCTACAAGTATCACATTTTTGCCATAAAAATTGCTCTTTAACTACATCTCATCTCATTAGAAATGAAGTCTTCTAATTCAATGAGGCAATGTGTGACACGCCTATTTAGTTTATTTACTGTTCTTAACTTTGTTATCTTAGCGTTTTAGCCTCTGCTAGCAGCCCAATAATTATTACGTCAAACTTTGTTTATCGACATCAAATTCACAAAAAAAATATATATATATATATATACATACCCTCCGTTATTTACATCTGTCTGATGTTACCCTTTGATAAGCAAAATCTAGTTCCTCACACAGCCAATGAAGAGTTGGAAAAGATTACAAGCAGTCAATTCATAGAACGAAATCACAAGGGGCATATTAGAAAATTAAAAGATGTGCCCAGGTGTTAGGTAACATGTTTAACTAAGGGTTAAATTGAACAAAGCAAGATTATATTTGTTTGACACCAAAACAAGACAAGAAAAATGTTAAGGGAAATCTTATGGTGCCGACACGTATGAATGAGACTTATGTATCTAGACACTAAGTTACAAATTAAGAAAGCATATACATAAAATATTAATAGTGGTGAGCTTTTTCAAAACTGAAAATTACTAGATCCCCAATGGGTATACCCCAGGTGTTAGATTGCTTACTTATTTTGGAGGATCAAGACACATTGTGTGTGTGTGTGTGTGATATTTCATTAAAATAGAATAAGATTGGATGCCATTTTGGGTATTGAGGAAATTAAATATTAACCTTATGATCGAGTGGATCGTCATGTTAGGGACAGGTGGTGCCTCGTAAATATATTTTTTTTTGGAAATAGGGTGCTAGGTGGACTGCTGAGCCATGAAAAATTCCAAAAAATATTTCTTCTTTTTTGGGTAATTATATGATTATATTAAGGACTAGGGATTTTTTTTGTCTTTCTTTTGCTCTCCCTTTCCTTGGTTAGAATATAATCTTTCATTTTTAATGTGAAATAAAATGTTCTGTTGTCTTCCTTGCAGCGACATAAGATCAATCGATTTTCAGGATTAAACTATGAATTTAATTTAGGTAAATCACTCTTTGATACCACTTTTTAGATTAATTCTTGTAGCATCTCAACTTATATCTATTTGCCATTTTCTGATTGAATGTTGTATAAAAAAAATACACTGCATAAAATTTAATCTCATATATCATTTAGAGGATTCGCAAATTAATTTTTTTTAAGGTATTTTGAAGTAGAGTGGTGCTATTTATAGCGACATCATCCTTAATGATTCATAAAATTTCAATCAATCAAAACTCGGGGCTACAATTGTAGTAGGTTTTGAATTTTCAAGACGTTGTCGTGAAGTAGTTTTTCGTGAGGTTGAGAATCACCCTTTAAAGTATTCTCCTACCTTAGACCGAGACACAGTCCTATCTTTTTTATTTTTTTCATAATAATAATAATATTCCTTTTGGCAACGCGAATTAAAACTTGTAAAAGTATGCACATTCATCTTAACTTTAATTTTTTCTTCTTGCCATGGTGTGTAGGGTCGTATTTTTGTTATTAACATCGATCCAACGTAAATGAAGTGTGGCTTGGCACGGTGGAAGGTAAGCAGATAGAGTGAATTTGTCCAAATTTCCTATTGATGCTAGTATTCTTGTTTATCCTATGATGTCCATGATTTAGGTCTAAGAGTTGCTTCATGGGATTCAAAGGTTTCAGAGAGACTTTATTTAGGGAGATGAAAATCACCATCATAAAATTGGGTGGTCTAGCAATTTGCTACTTTTTTGAAAAGTACCAAATGTGTTTAGAAATAGTGAACCAAGTTTTCATAAAAAGAGGTAAAAATACCTCTCGGGGCCTTTTAAATAGATGTTTGTAAAAGGATAGTTCTTTCATTTTTTATTTTTTTTTAACAAATAGGTCACTTAAGTCATAAAATATGTGTACCATTACCTTATTTTTCATCAAACTCAATTAAAAAATATTTATGGGGCTGTTTAATGTTAAGTTGTTAGATTCAAATTCATTGCCATCAAAACTAAGTTTCATTGGAGTATTATTAAATCTTGGTTTGAAATGAAATCAATAAATTACATGATTTATAATATTGCTGATGAAATATTTATTTGTAAAATTAGCTTTGAATTCAGACACAAGAAAATGAAAATATGCTTAAGGAATTATGTATGGTGTCATAAGTTTTTTTTTGACATGTCGCCTCAATGTTAAGTGGCCATAACCACTTTTTAGCATAATTTTTTAAAAGAAAGAATACCCGCGCAAACATTTTATGACTTAAAAGACCAATATATTACATATTTTTTTAAAAGATTAATTTGTTTCAAATATAAAACTTAAAGAACCGCATGAAAAGTTTGGCCTAAAAAAAGAAAAGAAATAGTGAACCATGCATGTTTGATGAAATGTGGTTGGACCCTGCGTTCTAAAAATTAGTAATGGTTCCTTTGTATTTTGCTGACGAGGTCTTTCAACGGTTTAATATTGTTTTTCCTCTGCATCCGAATATAATGAAATAATTTTGTTAACTTGTGCTCTAAAAACACATACTAAGGAACATAAAATTTGAAAGTTCACATTGAAAAAATTAAATTTTAAATTTTTTAATAGTTGGATGCACGACTTTTAAAATGAGAATATTTATATTGAGCTTCTTAAGATATACCCTATGATCATATGCTAGCCTTTGCATTAGATTTTACAAGATCTAAGTATTATCTTTTTTTAACTAAATAGACTTTTAAATTCCACCCCTTCACACACACACACTACTTACATATGATAACGTTACTCATTCAAGTTAAATGATGATATCGTAAGAACAAGTCAAATGGTAAAAGATTTTGAGGTCATTTAATATGTTGAATCACACATTCGAACATGCAACACCCAACGTTTTCAAACTTGATGCGTGAGAGAATTATGACATCAACTATTTGGTATGATTGACAAATATTTAGATCTCTTTAACCTTATAATTTACAATCAATGTTCAATGATCATAAGAGAATGAGATATCATATCTCCACCCAAAATCTTAAAACATTAGAATGAGTCACCTATTTTATATATTAACATTTTACTCATTCATAGCCGATATAAAATTAACTGCTTACACTAGAATCCAACAATATTGACATATAAAAACATATATCTCATCAAGATTATTTTTTTTACTCAATCTCTTCATAAATTCATATCGTGTTTAGTACGGATTGATCCTATTCATAATTTCGTAATTCATACTAAAGTAAAAGCCATGATATACTTGTACTAGTTAAAGCACTTTGTATAACAGCTAAGCTTGTGTGCGCACTCGAAAGAATTTTTTTAAACACTATAGGTGAAAAACTCACATGCAAGCATTATTGAGTTTAATGATTTTTTCCAAAGAATATTGTTTATTGTTAGGAATTAACGTTTTACAAATAGTAGCCCACCAAATTTCTTATGTATAGTCAGAATCTTAAGATTAAATATCATATGTTCTTTCTGGCTGTCTTTTCAACATAGATTATGATCCATGTGCAGTGATTTTTGCGGGGATCACATAAATTTTAAAATTGAACCATTTGTCTTTAGAGTTAATTGTTTAATATGAAATAAATAAACTTGACTCTTAGTAAAAAAAAAAAAAGAAGATAAACTTGACTCGTTAGAAGAAGTGAGTGCAATAAAGTAAGAAATATTTTTTTTAGGGGTAAGTAAGAAAAAAAAATTGAAAGAAAGAAAGAAATCTTATACATGAGAGGAAAAAAAATTAATTTTAAAACTTTAACATCTCTATAACTTCTTATATGTCCACACATACACAAATAATATTATATTTAAGATGCTAGCTTCTTTAAAAAAAAGAAAAGATGTTAGCGTAGTGGTAAGAGTTTAACTTTGTAACGGTAGGGTACAAAGTCCAAATCTCCTCTATTGTTGTGTACACTCAAAAATAAATAACTTGTTGGTCGAGATCGGCAGAAAGATGATTTAGGGTCGAGTGAACTCCCCTTCGTCGATTGTAAGTTAGGCGAATGCAGATACAATCGAATAAAAATTAGTCGAATCTTTCTCAACTCTACTAAGATATGTGAAAGTCGTGGAGGTGCTATAATTAGTCAAAATTGAGCAAAACTTGACAATTGTACAATTTATTTGTGCTAAGAACAAGGAACCACGTTTTGCGGGAGTTGAGCGCGCGTAGATAAGAGCAACGGAAAATTCCACCAAATTGGAGAATCGAGTCATATGTGGGGCACCATGTATCCTAGCAACGCGATGATTCACAAATTACCCACATAAATAGTCAAGCAAGGCTAATTTTTGTAGGTCACGTTGTGTTGGCCAGTCGGACTAGTGTTTTCTATAAATAGTCAATATGATAATCTTTTCTCATACACAATCAATCAAAGATGCTATTTTACAATTTTTGTACCTTTACTTTTATGCTTTTATCTTTCATTTTAAGCATTTCTTAGTTCAATATCTCAAACACTGAAAACACCATACTTAACACTTTTTTGAGTAGTTAAGGAACTCATGGCTAAGGAACAAAGTTCCTTCCTCGACATAATCACTTGGAAAAAATGGAATAATAGTTGAGAGCTATCGGTCGTTACCTCGACTAACTTTTATGTTCAATAAATAATTTTGGATGCCTAATGGGACATTGCGACCAAAACCACTAAAAACATCATGTTCACTTGGCAAAGACTATGTTTGGTGTATACACTTGCACTATGAGAAAAGTCTCTGCAATATGGATAAACCATCATCATCAACATCAAAGAGGCTAGGTTAACGTAGACCTAACAAACATTGCAAATGCCAACATTTGTGGGTCCTCCCAATCAGCGGTGAAGCTAGCTATTTATTTAATCTATATTTTACTATTTTATCTATTTCGAACATAATCGGTCATTGTTTTTCGATAAAATTGATTTTTAGTGTGTGTGTGTGTGATTTGCTAGAACACACCCACTAGTTTTTATGTGGGAGTGTTTTAGCAAGCTACACCTTAAAGTGCATTTAACTACTTTTTAGTTATAACTTGGTAAAACACACTTTCTTAAAAATAAGTGGGTGTATTCTAGCAAATGCCTATAGAAGTTGTTAACATACACTCACTTATTTTTTAGAAGGTGCGTTTTAACAACATTCACCTTGTGTGTGTGAGTTATATTTTGCATCAAACATATTACTTAACTGTGATTTTAAAATATTAGTATCGACAACATTTTTAAGGATTGTAATTTGGATAATTAAAAACCTCAATCCAATTTAAACTGCACTATTTCGAGTCGGATCGTTCTTTTTTAAGAATCATCTAAACCAAACCAAACCATAAATATTTTAATTTTTAGATCAGCTAGATTTTTTTTCCTCCTCATAGACGAACCAAACTACATCCCAAACACATCTATGTCAAAAACTTTAGGATATATATAGTAATAATTATACAGTAAGAGTAGTGCGGACCAGACTAATTGTCGTTGTTGTTTTGATCTTCTATCATGTGTTGGCTGTTTGGCACTACACCGTCCAAATCAAAGCCAAAGCTTTGTTTGATTTGGACAACAACAATGATAATAACACCACTTGCAAAGTATATGATGTAACATTATAGTAGTATAACAAAACAATGTTTCCTTCTAGTTTCTAACTCAACACATCCTAATCTCTGAATTGTTATGGGAATTGTGAACCAAGTTCATAAAAGTCGAGGATGCATGATTATGCAGTAGATATCCATATGGTCAACCAGTCAAAGCCTCAGATTATGTGATCTTATTCAAAAGAGGATTGCCACACATTTGGGTAGGCTTACATAGCCATCATTCTCACCGTAATCCACCATCTTATATATTATTCAGTGTTCTTTTGGGGGGCTTAATGTATTTTCATAATGATAGACATCATACTTACACGCTGAAATTATCTATTTCGTGATGATACGTGATATTAAAATATTGATGAAGTCACTTATAACTTACAAGAAGAGTATTTGATGAAGTCACAACTCGTTATCTATATGTTCATGTAAAATATGTTAAATTCTTTTTTTAATAGCATAAAGATCAATTTATTGAATGAAAGTAGTGATAAGTACAAGTACTACTTTACCCATCCAAAAATAAACAAAGGAGTAACTTAACTCGAACAATAAGGTGCATCTCCGAGTGGGTATGTGAGTGTGTTTTGGTTTGACTTTTGTTTAACATGTTGTGTTGTCTATTCAAAACTTATATTATCTTTGTTAGAGGCTCAACCTCAAGCGATCTAGTGGTCAAGAGGGTGAAGAACTCCCCCACCGTTTGTATTGGATATTGTCCTCGATGACAAGAAATAATATAAGTTTTGAGTCATAAATTAGTATCATTTTAGCAATAGAATAGAAAATTTATGTTAGTTTTAATCTAGTTTTGTAAAAGAAATCATTCAAAAAGTCATGAAAGACCACGAGACGGGTAGATGCCTTGAAGCCATAGAAACCCACCCAAACTAGACAACTATATAATCGTGATATGCTTTTTACAAGTTTATCATTGATTAAGCTCGGGGCTTAGTCATTACAGACCTTCTAGTGAAAAGAAATGGAGCAAGGAGTAAAGAAACTAAGGAGTTGACTACTGCCTACCTAGCATCCCGGGCTATGAGCTCCACATCGCGATAATATGAGGAAAATCATGGGGATCATTACTGTCTATCTCGAATTGCAGGCTATGAGCATCACATCATGAGATAAAGCTATTAGGTTAAACATTACGCTCTCTGCCTACCTCGCATCGCTAACTAAGTTCCATGTAACTTATGGAAACAAACGCCTACAAATATTGAAACCTTAGGTCAGTAGAAAAACACATTTTGACGAGCAGATGAATTCAGAAACATGATTTTTGAAGGATTGGAGCGACCGAAGCTATTCGAGAGTCAAATAGTCATCAACTGGTGATCCTTTTCTCATGATTTTTTTATTCATACCTAATCTTATGTATTTAAAAGCTATGAGTATCTAACACTCTCTAGGTTAGGTCATGAAAGAGGAATTTTCCTGCAATTAGTTGTTCATGAAACTTAAAATGATTCTATGAATTTTAAGTTGATTACTTTATTATTTAATTTG
>Ga0315915_1000294_pt1 | contig 46649 bp, 24 predicted proteins | sample MpolbnodulesMG_FD_207738 | JGI IMG/M metagenome (GOLD analysis project Ga0315915, IMG submission 207738) | Medicago polymorpha root nodule microbial communities from Los Angeles, California, United States - branched nodules | ecosystem: Host-associated > Plants > Roots > Nodule | place: USA... | reverse complement strand
GGGGCGGTGAGGATTTTAGGAAAATTGCTTGGATTAGCTGGGAGTCGATTTGTACTCCAAAGGAGAAAGGGGGGTTAAGAGGGTTGGAGCCTTTAATTCTTCATTATTGAGTAAATGGTGTTGGAGGATGCTGGTTGACAAGGAGGGTTTGTGGTACCGGGTCTTGAAAGCCCGCTACGGTGAGGAGGGGGGTCGATTGAAAGAGGGAGGTAGAGCTGGTTCGGCTTCGTGGCGGTCTATATGTAGTCTGCGTGAAGGGGTAGGCGAGGGGATAGCCAATTGGTTTAATATTAACACTAGGAGGGTTGTTGGTGATGGAAGGAGAACCTTGTTCTGGCATGATATTTGGGTGGGGGAAGTTCCTTTAAAATTTAAATTTCTCCACATTTTTGACTTGTCTATTCATAAGGAGTGTTCGGTGGAAAAGATGAGGAGGATGTTAGGGGCGGTTGATGGGAGGGAGAGGTTGTGGCGTCGGCGCTTGTTGGCGTGGGAGGAGGAGAGCGTGCAGGAGTGTTCCATGTTACTTTTGAACATTGTTTTGCAGGATACTGTAGAAGATACTTGGAGGTGGTGTTTAGATCCCATCCATGGATACTCGGTGCGTGGGGCTTACCGTTTTCTCACAACTTTGGATGATTTGGCGGATAGGTCTCAAGTTATCGACGCCTGACATAAACATATACCTTCCAAGGTGTCAGTGTTCGTTTCGCGCCTTCTTCGCTACAGACTTCCTACCAAGGATTATTTGGTGCGGCGAAGTGTTCTTTTTCACACAGATGCGGTGTGCGTGTCTGGTTGTGAGAGTAGTGAAACAGCAACACATCTTTTTATGGATTGCAACATATTCGGGTCTCTTTGGTCTCATGTCTGGCTTTGGTTGGGTATCTCCTCAGTTTCATCAAGTGACCTTCATCAAACACTTTATCCAATTCATTAATATGGCGGGCTTGCCTAGATCCACACATATGTTTTTTAAAATTATTTGGTTTACTTCTGATTGGGTTATTTGGAAGGAAAGGAATGATCACGTGTTCAACAATAAGGCATCCATTCCCTCCATTCTCATTGAAAAGGTTAAACTGACATCTTTTTTGTGGCTGAAATCGAAACAGGCAACATTTATTTATAGCTATCATGATTGGTGGAATCAACCGCTCCTATGTATGGGCGTCCACTTGTATTTGTAATTTATTCACCTGTTTTGGTCTTTTGGCAGTGTTGTGCTCTATTTAGCACCTTTATTGTACATACTCTTTTGTGATCCCCCCTTGCACGTCTTGTGCGGGGTAAATCACCGTTGTGAATATATATCATTTTTGTTTGTTCAAAAAAAAATTAATAATTTAAATTTATTTATTAATATATCTTTTATTTATTATTATTAAATTAGTTTTTATTCACTAAATTTTTTTTAATTCTTTTTTTTATTGATGAATGGCCGAAGCCCAATCATTTTAATATTTCTACTTCGAAAAAAATTAAACGTTACAATCAAACTTACTCAACTCATATAACTGTAAACTTTTTTTTAAAGGATAATAGTAAACTTTCATATCTCTTCATATAAAACATACAACTTAATTTATTTTAGATTATAAATAATAACAAATTAAAAAAAAAATAAAGGCTGTCTAATAATGCAAAGAAATAATGTAACCAAAAAAGAAAAGAAATAAGCCCAAACATTGATTGTTAGTGGCTGATACCCAACGAAAATAAATACACTGCTGTTAAGTATTCAAGCATTACTTTTTCGGACAGATAAAATAATGGAGGGTAAAATTGGATTTTAAATTAAATAATAAGGGTAAAAATGGAATAAAAGATGATAAGTTATAAATTATAAGCTCAAACACTACTTGAAACAACGTCTGAAAAATAGCTTATAAGTTCGTGAAATAAGCTATAAACTCCTGGTAAAAACGATTACCAGATAGAGCTTTTTTAGTCAAACAAGCTTATAAACTATCCGCTAATTGAAGTGTCTTGCCAAACAGAGCCTTAGTATATGATTTTTCTTATAGCATCTTTAATGATGCTGCAATTCAATTATTTTCCAACTTGCGGTCTACGATGCCATCTATAAATGCCCCTACTTTTATTTTGGCTTAAATGCACTTTTCACCCCTATGTTTTAAAAAGTTGTGATTTTGGCCCCTTTAAAAAAAATTGATGTTTTGACCCCCTAACTTTTGGACCTCTTTTGATTAGCTGATTTTATACCAATTTTTCAGTCTCTGATGGTGTAAAACTTGCATGGTGTCCAAACTGACATGATAAGTGGAGTCCAAACTGATAAGTGGATCCTTCTTTAGGGGGGCCAAAAGTTACACCATGTCAGTTTGAACTCCACTTATCAGCATCCTTCTATCCCCATGTCAGTTTACACCATCAGAGACTGAGAAATCGTCATAATCTCCATCAAAATCAGCTAATCAAAAGAGGGCCAAAAGATAGGGGGCCAAAATATCTATTTTTTTTAAAAGGGGGCCAAAATCGCAATCTTTACATTGATATTTTATTAATCTTGACAAGGATTTTCGAATTTGTGTAGGAAAGGATCACACATCAAGAACTGCCATTATCACAGCAATCCCAATTGTTATTATTGTTTTGGTGGTCTGTTTCATCTGCATTTATCTACGACTACGTGTGAAGAAACCAAGGAAAACTAATCAAAGTGAGTCTAGGGTCTCCAAACATGAATTTATTATCACTTTGTTATGAACACGATAACTGTTTCACCTATATATGCAACATAACTGTTTTATTCTTTTGTTCTTTCTTATTTTGGTACAAACTATGGAAATATCTCAGTTCCTTCAGAAGATGATGAAATTAGAACCTTTGAGTCATTACAATTCAACTTTGACACTATAGAAGTTGCTACAAATGACTTCTCTGATTCTAATAAACTTGGCGAAGGCGGATTTGGAGTCAAATTTAAAATATAAAAGATCTAAATATGATTTTAGTCCCTATAATTATAGTATTTTTAAGTTTTAATCCCTGTAAAATTTTAATTCTGAATTAAAATTTTAATCCCTGAATTAAAATTTCCCTACCACTTGCTTGTACTTATCCACATCTGTTGCATTGAATGGATTCGGAATAGCAAAATCAGGGAATGTTTCCATTAGTCCAAATATCGACCGGTTTGAGTAACGCAGCATGCATTTGTCAATCCAACCAATTGCTTCTTTTTGGTTTGGACAATTTTGTGTTAGAAGAACTCTTGAATTGTTAAGACAACTGCGGCAATCATTTGGGTTAACATCTCCTCTGCATAATCCTATGGTGTATACTTTGTTGTTGTCTTCGCCGTATGAGAAATTGTAGAAACCGTATGTGATTTCTGTGTTGGAAGTTAGAGTTGACCTATCACCACCGAAGATATTACCGGGTTGAGTCACGACCAAGTCGCTTTCTTTTAAGACGTTTCGCGGCACTAGTTCAGTTTGTGCAAGGTAGACCAACAACCGCGCCGCCTACAGGATAAAACAACCTAGTTTACCTTTTCGATTACGCACTGCAACGTAAGTAACCATTCGAGAAATAACACCCTCAATATGGTTTTAATCAGATTTAATCTAAATTTTCAGATGCTCCATGTTATTTTAGGCATTCAAGTTTTCATGTTTCACAACTTTTGGCTAATTCAGGGATCATGATGCTGATCAAACCAAAGGCAGCCATTAACGTTTTCTTTTTTTCTTTCAACAATATATCTTGCTTTCTAGTCTTATATATGCTATACTTGTTTATTATGAGATCATTCTATTCATACAATTTAGGAACCTACGCAAAAGATAAGGTTAAGTCAAGGGTAAATACTAAGAAACAGTCCCAAATAAGTAGTTCGATTGGTGATCTAAGGGACTCTAAAAGAGTTTTTGCAGGAGGTCTACGGTTCGATCCCTAACAACTAACTTAGTCACTTTGCTCGAAAAAAACGGAAATTGGAACCATCTTATGCAAAGTAGATTTGATACAACAAGAAACCACATTTTGGACACACTAAACAATATTAATGTAAATCAAGACATCAAATGGTTAATGAACTTCAGATAAGGTTGATTCAACCGTAAGTACTTGAATTCGACTTTGACTGGAACACCCCTTGATCAAACTTTACTTACCTCTCAGTCAAAATTCGGATTATCATAGCCCTTTCTCCTAGGAAACGGAAGGCTTAGAAAAATAAAAAGAGCACAGGTTGCAGAAGAGCCAAGGCGCCAAATCCAAGCCTTACACATTAATGCTCATTCCAAATTTGAGCATTTTGTTCCATAACTAATTCTCTCTATGTGCCTTCTTAAATATTAAAGACGTGTTAAGATTTATAAATGAAGTACTTAACAGTTGATACACGACATTGATATATGTAATGTGATACTGTGATTTATTGTTAAACGCGGTTGCTGCTAAATTAATGAACATAACAGATTATAATTGTAACTGACATATGTATGATATATTCTTTCGACGATCATCTCTCCAAGTACACAGGTTCTCCATACTAATTAATACATTGATGGTACTGTGATTTAAGCAAGACTTTGCAGGAAAAATTACGAGTTTAAAGACATTGTATTTTGTTCAATACATTGATGGTACTAATTAATATAAACTCAGAATCTAACGAGGATATGGATCAGTAAATGAAGCCTCATTTACTGATTCTGGAGCTGATTTACTTGTGGATTGACTTGATCTTGTTGTCCCCGAATTCTTTTCCCACAGCCTCATCTCTTGAAGGCTTCTCGTTCTACTGTCCATAAAAAATGCAGGTTCTGAAGGTATAGAGAGAGTGAGAGAATAGCTACTTAGAATGAGTACAATGGTAGCCATGGTTGGTCTTCTAGCAACGTTGTCTTGGACGCAAAGTAAACCAATATGAATGCATCTCATGATTTCATTTCTTGAACTATTGTATAGTGATGAATCTGTAATATTTGTAGCTGTTCCTTCCCTCCAACTCCTCCATGCCTGCAAGTATATATTTACTCTATTTTAGATACTATTAACTTATTAAGTCACCATTTCCACTCCTGCATCAGTGTTTACTAGCAATGTAACTTATAATTCCCAACCATATATTTAAACTCTGGTGACCATCTACAATTTTGTTGATTCTTTATGGTAAGTTTATTTGTCAAAATAATACAGCTCATTAAGAATATAGGATGTCTCATTTAATAACTTATAGAGATGTGAATGTAATTTCCTCAACAAATAAATGTAGGTGAGTATAAATTGATATACCTTTAATGAGAACTTGTAACAAACAATAATGAGTAAAGGAAGACTTACAAAGCTCAATAGATCCTCCGTATTTTCCCCGTGACGAATGCCACTATTCTTTTGGCCACTTATAATCTCAAGAACTAATACACCAAAACTAAAGACATCTGATTTCACTGAGAATTCTCCATGCATTACATACTCAGGTGCCATATATCCGCTACAAGCCAAGTATTGTTGCGCGTAAATGAAAACAGTAAACACAATATTTACATGATTTAAATCAAGCTCTTAATATACTATGTAAGATCAAACATAACCTAACACTTACTAGGTTCCAACAACTCTACTTGTATTTGCTTGGGTTTGATCCACAAGAATAAGTCTTGCCATGCCAAAATCTGAGATCTTATAGCATTCATGTCTTCGTCTAGAAGAATGTTGCTTGCCTTGAGATCGTGGTGTATAATACGCAGTCGAGAATCCACATGAAGATAAAGAATGCCTCGAGCAATACCTTGAATGATTTTGTAGCGCTTCTCCCAATCTAATTGTGCTTTCTTCAATGGATCTACATACATAACAAAGTCACCCGCATTTTAGCTATCATGAGAGTTAGTGTTTATCATGAAACAAAGTTGAATGATAGAGCAACAATCTAATTATGACGATATTCTAATTATACCGAATATGAAGTAGTCAAGACTTTTATTGGGAATAAATTCATAGACAAGCAGTCTTTCTCTCCCTTCAATAGTAAAACCAAATAGTCTAACTAAATTCCGATGTTGAAGTTTGGCCATAAAAAGCACTTCATTCTTAAACTCTATATCTCCTTGGCCAGAATTCATGGACAACCTTTTAACAGCGATCGCTTGTCCATTAGAGAGCCTACCCTGAAAAGACGCGACTAGTTGTAAGTACCGTCAATATATTTTATTTTAGCCAAGTTTTAACAAAGTAATACAATATTTTAAAAATATAGAATTATCAAAAAATTCATATTAAAAATTTCATTGCTAACTTATTTTTGCTAGTAATTATATTCATCTGAAAGCACTACCTGATATACAGCTCCAAATCCGCCTTCACCAAGTTTTTTAGAATCAGAGAAGTCATTTTTAGCAACTTTTAAAGTGTCAAAGGGTAATTGTAATGACTCAAAGGTTGTAATTTCTTCATCATCTTCTGAAGGAACTGAGATATGGCCATAGTTTGTAAAAAAGAAAAAACAGTTATATTGCATATATAGGTGAAACAAATACCATGTTCATAACAAAGTGGTAATAAATTCATGTTTGGAGGCCTTAGACTTACTTTTAATACTTTCCCTTGGTTTCTTTACTCGTAGTCGTAAATATATGCATATGAAACATAGCACCAAAACAATAGTAACAATTGGGACTGCTATGCTGATGTCAGTTCTTGATGTGTGATCCTTTCCTATACAAATCAGAAAATCCTTATCAAGATTTATAAAAAAGCTCTGATCAATCATTGTTTTCTTGTGTCTATATCTTTTAACTCTAGAACTCAATTTGCTATTCTAATTGTTTCTTTTTCTTTACATGCTTTTGTTCATCAGAACAGATAATAAGGATGAAAATTGAAGGATTACATGCATACATACCTTTGTGATTTGTAGACAGTGAAGTAGGTGGCGGCAGCCGAGGTAGAGCATTAAATTCATAGAACCTATAACTTTCATATCTAAGAATACAACTTGGTCTAATAACTCTCCCACCTATCTTATTTTCACAACAAGATGGAAGACTAGCTATAGCTTGATCCAAACATTGATTGCAATCCAAGTAACTTATATCAGGTGTACACTGCATGAGGCTATATATATCTTGAAAATTTGGACCTGTTAATAGAAATATAAATGTTAGTTAAAATAGTTAGCTAGACTTATTAGTAGTAGTTTAGTATTTAAAAACAAAAACTATTGCTAAAATTTTCCAATTAACTTTTATATTTATATTACCTGTTACATTTGATGTAGCATATTTTTTCATAGAATCACCAGTTGCAGCTTGATTTTTCAAATCATATAACAATTTTCTCAATACTTTATTGTAATTATCCACATCCATTGCATTAAACGGATTCCACATAGATAATCCAGGTTCCGTTTCCATCAGTCCAAAAATAGACCTACTTGCGTAACGTAACATGCATTTGTCAATCCAACCAATTGCTTCTTTTTGGTTAGGACATTTTTGTGTTAGAAGAACTCTTGAATTGTTAAGACAACTGCGGCAATCATTTGGATTAACATCTCCTCTGCATAATCCTATGGCGTATACTTTGTCGTTGTCTTCGCCATGAGTGAAATTGTAGAAACCGTAGGTAATTTTTGTGTTGGAAGTTAGAGTTGATAAAAGTGTGTTGAGGTTTTGTTGATATGTGCTGTTTTTGTGTAGTTGCCATTATCATCAGCACATGATGGAGTAAAATCTGGCTGAGCTATGGTTTCATAACATAATGTTATTATTATGACAAAGAGGAAACTACAACAAATTATAAATCTCATATTATGTATAATATTATGCTCTTGGTATATGAAAACTAAACTGGGTGATGTTTGTTGTCCCTTTATAACAAACTTTATTTGAAACAATATTTTAAATGGGTTTGATTGGGTCATGAGAGGAGCCGGCTATCAAGCACGGATATGGACACCGACACCGACGCGCCAACACAGCTAATAATTTAAAAAAAAATCACATAATTCAATGTAATTATATGTGTTGATGTCGAACACGACACGTGTCCGAGTGTCTGTGTTTGATAGGGAGCGGGGAACTCATCTATTTGAGCAAGACACACAAAAAATTGACATCGCATTTTTATCTAAAAATCTTAAAGTTTTAGGTATATGACTATTTAAATATTTTTCCCTAAAAAAAATAAATGTTTACAATCATTTAAAGAAAATAATTAAAATAGAAATAGTTGAGATGAAAGTCATTGCTGCGTCAATGCATAAAATGACAAAAGACAAGTCAAGAAAATAGCAAAGTCAATAATAAATTGGGTAGCAAGTCTCGTGTATTTTAAACGGCATCTCCTTAGTGGTTATTATTACTCCCGTGAGAGTTGATTGAGATATGGGTATCGAAACAAAAAAGTGGGGATATTTCTCACTGTAATCATGGAACAATCACCTTGTTCTCATGGCATTACTTGACTCTTTCATCAACGTATATGGCCAAAATAAATTCATTTTCCACACTTAGATGTCAAGTTTTTTCCCATAGGAATTTTTTTTTTTGAAGAAAAGTACATCTTCTGAGTCTGATGCAACTGACATGTAATGTATGAACACTATGACATTAAGTTTTTATTCCTAACTTCTAATGCAACTGATGATATTAAGAGAGAACATTAGAGTATAATGTTTCAAGTTCCATATTTCTTTGTAAGAATTCTAATGTTTCAGATTCTCCATGTTATTTTAGGCATTCAACTTTTCATGTTGCACAACTTTTGTCTAATCCAATGATCACGATGCTTACTATGCTGACTAAACCAAAGGAAGTCATTAACATTTATCTTGATTTCTTCTTTTATGCTATACTTGTTTATTATGAGATCATTTTATCCATACAATTTTGAAACCTACACAAATTATAACGAGTTTAGTCTTCCAACTATCCAATCTACTATTGATCATCCATGATATAAGCAAATTCTTTCACTTTGTTTCTAAAGATATTATAGCAAAAGACATGAATCTAGATTCTTGAATATTAACTTTCAATCCAAAAGCATGACAAAATTTCTCCAAGACCTTTTTCACTATTTTAGCTTGAGAGGATTTAGCTTGAGTTAATAAAAGACAATCATCTGCGAATAATAAATGTGAAATAGTTGAATTATTATTGGAGATTTTGACAAGATGCCACTCTTTGGATTAAATCTTCTCATGAATTAACATAAAAAACTTTTCCATGCAAATGACAAAAAGATAAGAAGACATATAATCCCCTTGCCTTAAGCCTCGTTGAAAAATAAAACTCTCTAGTTTGTCTTTGTTCCATTTCAAAGATAAAGTAGAAAAGGCTATACACCTCATTATAAGAGTAATAAACCAAAATCTTGTAAAGTAATACAAAAGAAATGTTTCAAAATCAATTTTGAACAAAAATAACATTTTTTCAATCTACTCTGTCATAATGATACTAAATATAATTCCAAGAAAAACCACACAATAAAATCAATAGATTAAAATAAGAAAAACACAATAAATTAAAATTGATTTGATGTGCTACAAAATTTAAAATAAGAAAAACACATTAAAATTGATTTGCTACAAAATATAAATCTATTGGACGACATTTTTTGTGGTAACCGGAGTTCAAACCACAAACCACAAACCATACATATATTATGTATTATCCTACCAACTAAACTAAGTTCACGAGGACACATACTTGACCATTTAAACAAGTGATTAGAGATTCGATTATGACTCTTCTATATATAAAAAAATTAAGGAAGAATTCACATTGTATGTTCCACCATTCTCCTAACAAGACTAGTTATTATGAACGGGACATACTAGTTATTAGAAACTTTCTACCATTAACATGAAATTGCTATTATCCTAGAGTAAAAATGTTATAACAATATAAAATACTCATTTATCGGTGCTTCCCAAGTGTTCCAGTATCCATCCACCGAAACAATTGTTGTGTTGTGTTGTGTTGTGGTTGAATCGGGAAGCAAAAGCAAAGAGAAAATGAAAATAAATCACATTCCTTGCCTGGAAGATAATTATTCATATTTGTAAGATTATGCTTTTTTGTTCAGTTTTTCATTTTCTAGGTCAATCTATGAATGAATATGTTATTATTCATTTTTGCAGGATTGTTGATGAGAGTACTAAAGAAGCTGCGGCGGTGGACCCAGTTGAACCCGAGAAAGTTCTAGAAGCTTCTATTTCGCTTGGTCTCACTATCAAATTCGTCCTCACTACTCATCATCACTGGTTTGTTACTTTCTCTTCATTTGTTATTACAAAATCTTTTATAAAACATACTCCGGTCTCGGATATATGCCCAAAAAAAGTCAAACAAAGTTGATGTATCTGGTTAAAAGTTTGTACCAGATACATCAACTTTGACTTTTTTTCGTATATTTGAGACCGGAGGAAGTATACTTATATACATAAACACTTGCTTAGTGTGTAAGAATTGAATATCTTAACTTCCAGTACCTATGTTTATGTGATGCTGAAGTAGGGTGTGTTTGTATAATCAGCTAGATTAAGCACTTAATGAATAAGCGTTCATTATGTAAGTACTTGTGTATAAGCTATTTATTCAAAGAGAGGATGTGGTTAAACCGTTTTCATATACTAGTTTTAAGTTGTTCCTATATAAGCTATCCTGAAAAAGCTTATTGAAAAATAAGTAAAAAACAGTTTATGAACGTGTCATAAGTTATCTTAAAAGCTGAAATAAATGTTTATATCATAAGATGAACTCAAGAAAGCGGAAAATGAGTTCTTTTAAATGCAGTTGTTATCTAGATATCATTTTTTTAGAAGAACCAAAATTTATTGAAGCACTTCCTTTTGCCTTCTTTACTGTCATTTTGCCAAGCTGTTACATAAATCTTCCTCCGGCCGAGACAAAAACCTAAGTTTGCTAAATCACCTTTCCTCTCATAATTCAGTTTACATGCCCAGAGTTACCTGTAATGTTAACCTTCCTGACTTAATTTTGACAGTACTAAGTGTTGGTTTTATCGTTTTCATTTTTGTTCCTTTTTTATTATTATTTTGTTGACTTAATTACTCTAAGTTGTAAAGCATTTTCTCGGTTATTTTGTTTGGTGTTACTGTTGGTTGATTTAGTTTTGAGGGGTGGAAGAAAATATTGTAATTTTTGTGTGATTATGTGACAGGGATCATGTTGGTGGAAATGAGAAAATAAAGCAGTTGGTGCCTGGAAAATGGTGATAAGGTGCATCTTGGAGCAGATATTAATGTTTTGGCCCTTCACACACCTTGGTGTGGTAACTCAACTTGACAATTTAAACTCTTGTTGGCACCCTTTCCTTTCCCCTAGCCTAAAAATTGAGGGTTTGTAATTAGTGTATTGTATTATATTTAGACAGGGTCTTAATTGTTTTGTCTATGTCTTTGCTTCATTTCAAATGAGATAACAAAATAGTCCAATCTCCATAATAAAGAATAAAGAAATAGTCTAGCTCAAGTTTGTATATCAATGATAGTGAAATGGTGGGAGATACTTGAAGAGGTAATCAGCTTTCTGAGTGCTAGCTACCACACATAATATTTGAATGTGGATGTTGTATGTAAGAATTTGACTCCTCTAAAGTGAGTAAAGTGTTGAGTGAGAATATAAAGAGTTGTTATGTTAACAAATATTAAAATATCATTGGATAATAATACAAACATTGCATAAAAATCCATCACAATACATAATCTTTGCGATTAAAGTTACAAGAAAGACAACCTTAGAGATAACAACATGCTAACACATCATACTCTTTAAACCTTCTCAATGCTAAATGCTTCTACCTCATGATAATACATATAATATGAGCCTTAAGCAATATATCAAATCCTAAGAACTAGACTCCTAACCTTGAGGGTGAAAACTCCACACAAAGGCTACAAATGCAATTAATTGTCTATAACTCCAAATGGAAGAAGATTTTTCTTGTAAATGAAAATATGGCAAAACGGTTCTGCTTTAACACCAATCTCCTCAATCACTCCAGTAGTTAAATCAAAACAAGCTAGTTGATCATCTTTTCTAACAATTATATTGCCCTTGTTCCATACTATGATAGGACGCATAATGCAAGACAAGGGTCCAATATCAAAGAGTCTAACCCATGATTCCCCGACACCAATTTCACCCAAGATTGATATGTGAAAAGACTTTGTCTCTATATGATTTACTATCACAGCAACTAACCCATTTAACACTTGCAGGTTTACATTGTCAAAATCATAATCCATGTCTTCTAAAAAGGGTAAAGGTGTAACAAAGCACACCTCATTGCCCAAGTGAAATGACACAACAACTATATCATAGCTATCATTTGCTTCCCCCAACCAATGACAGATCCCATTCAAGCACACATTATCAAAATTTACACGAATTGGCATATCAATATCCATTTTCCTCCATGAATCATTTTTTAGACTATATATCTCCCAAAAAGGGTCATGACCCTCCACAACATCCACATATTGGATGAGCTTATAGTCATCCCTAACATGGTCATAGCCAAATCCATGATCCATAGTTCCACAGGAAAACTCATGTTGAGAAGGAGGAATGACCTTAACTTCCTCAGTAGCAGGATTCCAAAATACAACTACAGTCTTGCCGATGATACGAAGAATGCCATTAACACAATCTAAAATTTGAATAATGGAAAACTGTGGATCAAGAAATGGTGGTGGAAATTTCAATTTGAGTTTATTCTGAAACTTGTCACCGGAAAGAAGGTAAAAATTATTTAAAACATGAGAATTGGGAAACTCGGGAGACTGGCTTAGATTGAGGCAAGCATCATGATAGAGTGGATGAGAATTGGAAATGAACATTTTGATGAAATTAGGGTTTTCAAACAAACGAGACCATGATTTACAAGCACAAGAGAAACGCTTAATAGATTTGAGAGGAAGTTTGGAAAGAATATAGAAAACAATTTCATCATGAACATAGTTACTACCATTACCAACCTTCTTCTCATTTGTTGGAGCCATTTGTCGAACAGTTAACGTGCAATGCAAATGGAAGATGAAAAGAGTGTAATAATGAAATCGACTTGTTCTACAAAGCTCGTGATGAATGAAAGCGGCAGTTAACAAATAGGAATTATGTGTAAGAAAAGTTCGTGATGAATGAAAGCTCATCATGAATGAAAGCGGCAGTTAATAAATAGGAATTATGTGTAAGGAAAGCTCGTGTGAAAAAGGCAGTTAACAAATAGGAATTATGTGTAAGGAAAGCTCGTGATGAATGACAACTCATAATGAATGAAAGCGGCAGTTAACAAATAGGAATTATGTGTAAGGAAAGCTCATGATGAATGAAAAAGGCAGTTAACAAATAGGAATTATGTTTAAGGAAAACTCGTGATGAATGACAGCTCACGATGAATGAAAGAGGCAGTTAACAAATAGGAATTATGTTTAAGGAAAGGCCATGATGAATAAAAGCGGCAGTTAACAGATAGGAATTACGTGTAAGGAAAGCTCGTGATGAATGAAAGAGGCAGTTAACAAATAGGAATTATGTGTAAGGAAAGCTCGTGATGAATGACAGCTCATGGTGAATGAAAGCGGCAGTTAACAAATAAGAATTATGTGTAAGGAAAGCTCGTGATGAATGAAAAAAGCAGTTAACAAATAGGAATTATGTGTAAGGAAAGCTCGTGATGAATGAAAAAAGCAGTTAACAAATAGGAATTATGTGTAAGGAAAGCTCGTGATGAATGACAGCTCATGATGAATGAAAGCAACAAATAGGAATTATGTGTAAGGAAAGCTCATGATGAATGAAAAAGGCAGTTAACAAATAGGAATTATGTTTAAGGAAAACTTGTGATGAATGACAGCTCATGATGAATGAAAGAGGCAGTTAACAAATAGGAATTATGCGTAAGGAAAGCTCTTGATGAATGAAGCTCATGATGAATAAAAGCGGAAGTTAACAAATAGGAATTACGTGTAAGTAAAGCTCGTGATGATGAATGAAATAGGCATTTAACAAATAGAAATTATGTGTAAGAAAAGCTCGTGATGAATGACAGCTCATGGTGAATGAAAGCGGCAGTTAATAAATAGGAATTATGTGTAAAGAAAGCCCGTGATGAATGAAAGAGGAGGTTAACAAATAGAAATTATGTGTAAGGAAAGCTCGTGATAAATGAAAGCTTGTGATGAATGAAAGTGGCAGTTAACAAATAGAGTTTATTTTCTCTAATGTATCATTCAAGTTAAATAATGAGTCTACAAGTCTTAATGATTTTCCTTAAAAAATGTCATAATGAGTCAGCAAGTCAACTAGTGGATCGCAAGTTACACAGCTGATCTATAACAAATAATTCAACACATCATATATTTATGGATAAAAAATCTATATATATTCAACCAAGTATTTACAAATTTATATTTTACTTCATGAATATATAGATCATACGTCTATAATATATATATATATATATATATAGTGAAAAGACGGGCACTCACGTGTCCGTCTTTCCGCTATTTTTATTGCGCTAACGTTTGAAAATTATTAACCGTGTTTTTTTATGAAATTTCAATTTGGATTAAAACTAAAAATATAAATGTTTGTTGCTTTCAAGTTATAATAAACCAAACTAATCATGATTATTTATTTCAATGACACTAACGATATAACAAAAAAAAAAAATCTAATTTTTTTTAATGACACCAACAATGATCTTTATTATAGAAAAAGTTGTTTAAGGGTATAATTGAGATAATGAAAAAGTAAGTATAAATATGCTCATATAGTTTGTTACACTTTTTAAATGATAAAGGAAAAAACAGACATATATATATATATATATATATTCATATCGTGTTTGTTACATTTTTTTTAATATTAAATTTATACTTATCTATGCGTTACATGTGCTATTTGTATTCAAAATTGAGGGCATTTTTGTAAATAAAAATCCAGTCCAAAAGAGCTAAAAGAAGTGTTTTCTTTTTATATAGTATAAATTCAACTAAGTACTTTGGTGTATATTGGACACATCCAATAATATGAAAATAACTTAACATTACTGTTAATGTCTTATGTTCTATTATTCTAATATCTCTTTTAACTGTTAAATGATTATTATGATAATATAAGTTGTAAAAAATATTTTTATATTTAAAGTATGAGTAAATAATTCATGGAACCTACAATGCAATCATAACCATGTCAAAATCCAACGGATACCGTGCTCCAGAAGTTGCTTCCGAATCAAGGAAGGAAGGTCGCCGCCCAGAAGAGTGATGTTTCCAGCTTTGGTGTACTCCTTCTAGAAATGCTTACAAGGAAGACTCCATTTGGATATTCTGGTTATGATTATGACATGGTTGATCTTCCAAGGTAGGTTAGGTTGGTGGTTCGCGAGTAATGGACGGCTGAAGTTTTCGATGAGGAGAATATGTTGAAGAGGAGATGATGCTGATTGCAATTGCTTGTGTGTCAAAGGTGGTAGATAATAGGCCAGCAATGGATCAAGTTGTTGGAAACATAGTGGAAGTTATGCATCCTCAGTTGAATATAAATAGATGAAGTTTTGATTCCTAACTTCTGATGCAACTGATAGTAAGAGAGAACACTACAGTATAATGTTTCAAGTTTCTTTGTAAGAATTCTAAATTTTCAGATGCTTCATGTTATTTTAGGGCTGGGATGAGAATCATTGGCAGGGCTGCGGTTAGGGCCACTGTTTCTACGGAAGCCACTCATTCTTTGAGAGAGAGAGATCAATTTTATAAAAAGGTTAATTAATAAGATATTTGTCTAATTCAGGGATCACAATGCTGATTAAACCAAAGGAAGTCATTAACATTTTCTTTTTCCTTTCAAAAATTTATCTTGATTTCTTCTATTATGCTATACTTGTTTATTATGCGATCATTTTATCCATACAATTTTAAAACCTACACAAATGATAAGGAGTTTAGTTTTCCAACTATTCAATCTACTATTGATGTGATTCATGATATAAGCAAATTGTCAACATTTTTTTATCCTACCAGATAAGATAACATAAGGAAACCAATCTACTTTATAAGTAAATTTATTCACTTTGTTTCTAAAATATTATACCAGAAGACATGAATCTAGATTTTTGAAAAATAAATGTGAAATAGTTGAACTTTTATTGAAGATTTTGATTGGATGTCATTCGTTGGTTTAAACCTTCTTTTGAATTAACATAGAAAGCTTTTTCGAACAAATGATAAAAAGATAAGGAGACATAATCCTCTTGCCTTTAGCCTTTTTGAGGAATAAAACTATCTAGTTTGTCATTGTTACACTTCAAAGACAAAGTAGAAGAGGTTATGCACTTCATAATAAGTGTAACAAACCAAAATCATATAAAATAGTACAAAGGAAATTCCAAGTTTTTTTTTTTTTTTTTTTAGCGGTACTCTATCATAAGTTTTTTTCAAAATCAATTTTGAACAAAAATAACCTTTTTCGAATCTACTCTTTCATAATGATACTAAATATAATTTCAAGAGAGAAAAATATAAATATAAATATAAAGTATATATACACTCAAACCAATAGATTAAAATAAGAAAAACACAATAAAATTGATTTTATGTGCTACAAAATATAAATCTATGCTCGTCTATTGCATATTTAAGTGATTAGATATTTGAATCCGGCTCCTATGCATATAAAAAAAAATGTTAACAACACATTTTTCAACACACTCTCTTTGATTGGTTAGAATTCACATGAGACCCACCAAAATTATATGGGACCCACATGGTTTCGTATGATCCATATGAATTTTAACTAATCAAAGAGAGTATATTGAAAAAAGTGTATTGCGAGCATTTCTCGTAAAAAATTAAAATTAAGGAATAATTCACGTTATGTGTTCTACATATTTTCTTAACAATATTAATCATTAGAAACTCTACCAATAACATGTTAGTTAAAAAAAAAGTTAAAAATGTAAAAGTATATACTTAGGGGGTGTATTGAATTAGGATTTTAAAGGACAATTTTTGTTTAAAAAAGTCTTAAGAATTTTAAAAGATTTTGCATGATTTTAATGGATTTACATCATAAGATTTTAAAGGATTTGAAATGATTTTATGGATTTTATAAGATTTCAAAAGATTTTATGAATTTTAAGGATTCATTGCAAAGAAATGATAACACACTTTTTTTACAATATTCTTAATACATACTCTTTTATTTATTTTATTTTATTTACGAGAAAGTTAGAGAAATGATTATAACACACTTTTTTCACAATATTTTCAATACAGACTCTTATTTATTTTATAGAGAGAGAGAGAGAGATGAATAGAGGAGAGAGATAGTAAAATCTTAAAAGAAAAAACAATCTTAAGAAATCTCATGTTTTTATGAGAGGCTTTTTCATGCTAAAATTTAACTAGAAAATCCCACAAAATCCATCAAAATCCATTTTATAAAACAATCTTTAGAAATATGAATGATTTTGAATACCGCAAGACTTTTTTTAAGTGATGAAGAGTCTTGATTGAATACCACATGACTTTTTTAAAATGACAAAGAGTCTTGATTGAATACCACAAGACTATTTGATAATAAAAAAATCTTTTAAAATCCTTTAAAATCTCAATCCAATAAACCCTCCTTAAATTCAAATTGCTATTATCCTAGACTAAAAATATTAGTTTTTTTTTTTGACAAAAATAAACGATATTCATTCATTCAAATTGATGGATTACATCGATACAATACAAAACCAAATTCGCTAAAAACAAAAAGATGAAACAAACTCACAACATCCATGTTAATAGCATAAAACAGCAAAATACCTATGACTACAAATATGACTATATTAAAGTCTTCGAAATATTCATATCTCCGGATCTGCACGACGCCAATGTTCTGAGTTCTGACACTACAAATATGACTATATTAAAGTCTGCGAAATATTCATGTCTCCGGATCTGCACGACGCCAATGTTCTGAGTTCTGACACTATAAAATATATATATTTATCGGTGCTTCAAAGGGTATGTACCACCGAAGCGATTGTTGTGTTGAGTTGAATCGTGGAAGCAAAAACAGAGAAAATGAAAATCTATCACGTTCCTTGCTTGGAAGACAATTATTCATATTTGTAAATTGCAACTTTTTTTATTTTGATTATGCTCTTTTGTTCAGTTTTTCATTTTCTGGCTCAATCTATGAAGGAATTTGTTATTATTGATTTGCAGGATTGTTGATGAGAGTACTAAAGAAGCTGCGGCTGTGGACCCAGTTGAACCCGAGAAGGTTCTAGAAGCTTCTAATTCTCTCGGTCTTACTATCAAATTCGTCCTCACTACTCATCATCACTGGTTCGTTACTTACCAAACACTTCAAATTATAATTTGTTTTCAAAATAAATTAACTTATCATTATTTGAATGAACAACTTAATTATTATGTAAGCACTTATGTTATGTTATGTTATGTTATGTATAAGCTGTTTTTATTTATAGTCAAAGAGAATATGGGCATGTTTGGATTGACTTATTTTTGAGTTTATGAAAAAATAACTTATGCAAATAAATAAACTTTTATGTTAATTCATAAGTTTTCACGAAAGATGTTTTTTCATAAACTACCTTGACAAGCTTGTGACTAAAACATAAAAGTTTATTTATTTGCTTAAGCTGTTATGCATAAGTTCAAAAATAAGCCAAACTTTATAAATATAGTCAAACTTTATTAGTATATGTTATTTTCGTAGGCTAGACTGCAGAGCTTATCAAAATTAGTTAAAACTTATGGACATGTTATAAGCTGATTCCATAAGCTATCTCAAGTGTTTATGTTAGTAAATAATAAACCAAAATAAGTTGTTCATAAGTCAACCCAAACACAAACTTATACGAAAAACAGTAAAACACTCAATTAAGTTGTTTATCCAAACAAGGTCTGATACTAATTAAGGCTGTGTTTAGATTGATATATCTTACTTTAGTGTAAGAATTAAATATCTTTACTTCTATGTTTTTGTTTACGTGATGCTGAAGTAAGGGTGTGTTTGGATGATCAGCTTGATTAATCACTATCTGATTAAGTGTTTGGTATATAAGCACTTCTGTTTTAAGCTATTCATGTAATCAAAGAGAGAACGTGGTTAAGCAATTTTCATATGAAAAGTCTGTTGAAATGAAATAAGCTGAAAACAGTTGCATTTTCTTGGTTATTTTGTTTGGTGTTATTGTTTGCTGCTTTAGTTTTGAGGGGTGATAGAAAATATTGTGATTTTGTGGCAGGGATCATGCTGGTGGAAACGAGAAGATAAAGGAATTGGTGCCTGGAATCAAGGTCTACGGCGGCTCAATTGATAATGTCAAAGGTTGTACTGATGCACTTGAAAATGGTGATAAGGTGCATCTTGGAGCAGATATTAATGTTTTGGCCCTTCACACACCTTGGTATGGTAACTCAACTTGACGATTTAAACTCTTGTTGGCACCCTTTCCTTTCCCCTAGCCCAAATATTGAGGGTTTGTAATTAGTGTACTGTATTATATTTAGACAGGGCCTTAATTGTTTTGTCTATGTCTTTGCTTCATTTCAAACGAGACAACAAAGTAGTCCAATCTCCATAATAAAGAATAATGAAAGAAAGAAATAGTCTAGCTCAAGTTTGTATATCAATAATAGTGAAACGGCGGGAGATACTTGAAGAGGTAATCAGCTTTCTGAATGCTAACCGCCACACATGATATTTGAATGCGGATGTTGTAAGTAAGAATTTTTTTTTTTCTCGAGCAAGTTGTAAGTAAGAATTTGACTCCTCTAAAGTGAGTGAAGTGAGAATATCAAGAGTTGTTATGTTAAAAAACTCATATTACCAATTATTTTTAACAAACTCATAATTTTTTATGATGTACCACTAATATCCACCTTTACTTTATCAATCAATGGTTGATAATATGTACTTTACACTCTAAAGTGAGTTGCTCTCGCCATAAGTTATTAATCAATGTAAATAGGTCAGGTAAATATTATTCTTTTACAAGGGGAGCGATAACTTCTTTATTGTGTTTCTCTCGCTAATAAAGCTTTGTGCTAAAGAATTAATTATGTAATGCTTGATGAACTTGTTGTGCCAATTGTTCTCGGCTTCTGTTTAGAGGTTTAGCCTTGCTTTTATGGTGATATTATCTTAAAACCAATAAAACTATATACTTGTCTGATAAGTTACCCAGAACTGAGAACACATTGTTTTGCTTCACTGGCCTTATCTGTTATGGTTGATAATTTTGTTTGATGTTTTATTAGTTGTTAATAATTATCACTCCTCTGGTATTGTTTAGTATTCTATCTTTTATGTAGTAGTTCAAACTAAGTTTCAGTTTCACCTTTTATCCAGACCCTTTAACCTCTGCTGTTAACATAAACCATTTATCTGATTTTCATAGCCACACCAAAGGTCACATAAGTTATTATGTTACTGGCAAAGAGGATGAGGACCCGGCTGTTTTTACTGGAGATACATTGGTAAGTTTATCAACATTTTTCATTTTAATGAGTTGTTTTGAAACATGTCTGAAAAAAAGTAGTTATTTCGAATGCATGTAAGAAACTTAAAGATGGGCTAAGTGCTTGAAGTGAAGGTATATAAATGTTAGGCTTGCTTCTTTGGTCCTTTAATGGCCCTTAGGCATTTTTTTATTTAGCGGAAACTCATAAGGTCAACCTCATTAGTCGTGAAAGTTAAATGACCAAAATTTGGTAAAAGTAAAAACTTAAAGGACTAATTTGTTACAATAAAATGGCGAAGGCTAGCGTGCATAAGTAAAGCATGTGGTGCGTGGTGCACCAATAAATATTAACCCTACAATTAATCTATCTACACTGAAATATCATACACAACCCATACACAATCTTTTTCTCATCCTTAGTCATGTTCAGATGAACACCCTTACATATGGCTATCTTTCACCAATTTTGACGCGACCGTCATCTGTCTGTTGTGCTGGGTGATCCTTTGTTAGACTTAGTTGTTTGGAATCCAGCTTGTTTAGCATGGAATCTTGTCGGAACTGATGAAGACAGTGGCAGAAAAACATGACCAAACTACAACTTTATCAGGGGCTTTTGTAGATTGAAGGATGAATATTCTTTTGATTGTTTTCATTTTCTGGAAAATGACTCATGGTGGCCGGAACTTAAGCTTTCAAGCACTCAGTATGATCCAACCCAAACTTCGCAGATATGAATTTTTCTAGGGGTTTTGTAGAGGAAGTAATGAGAATTAATGTTATTGGTTTGGTTTTGTATTTGAGTGGCTATGGTTGACGTATTTTGTATTTTCTGTTGAAGGGGAAGAAGAAGTTGATGGTGTGGATTGGAGAAGAGAATGTTTTTCTATGACTCTAGTGAAATAACCTTTTGAGTCCATATTTCTTTTTTTGGTTCTGTAGTTCTTGGTTGCTGAGGTACTCGTCTTTTGAATCCATATTTCTGTGTATGTATCTTCATAATTTATTTTTGTTTTATCTTGGTCTCTGTCATGGTGGTGAATGATGGTACTGTTCTGGTGGTGCCGAGAAAACTGCAGCCAAGGGGAACCAAGGAGGTGGAAGGGAAATGGGGAATGATTTAGTATGGAATAAATGCCATAAGTTATGATTGTGCATAATACACCACCTAGTGTGATTGTGCACATTAGACAAAGCCTGATAAAATAACTTAAAAAGGGCCGAGAGAGCAATTTTGCCTAAATTTTATGTTTGGTTCATATTCTTGATGTATGAAAGTTTTCATGTACATGAGTTTTGAATAGCTATTACTTTTAAATCTTATTTATTTATTATGTTTCTTCTTTACAGTTTATTGCTGGTTGTGGGAAATTTTTTGAAGGAACTGCCGAACAAATGTATCAGTCACTCTCTGTAACATTAGGTTCATTACCAAAGCCAACTCGAGTTTACTGTGGCCATGAGGTAAAACATACTTAAGTCCCCGTGATTGAAATGAAATATATCATAGGGAATGTATTGATGATTGATCTTATGATTTTACATGATGAATGTGATTGATCCACTAAACTACTTTCATCTGCTCATGCATGATTTTACTTGGTAAGGTTTCCAATTTAATTAATGGAGATGACAGGATTGGAAAATAACTTGAACAACATATTTGAGTTCTCATTCATTCAACAGTTGGTGATATAAAATCTATTGTTTGATTACAAAGATACTGTGTATGCTCCCCGGATTCTTTTAGCATCTTGGGTCCTTCCACAAAATATTGTGAACTTCTTGAGATGTTAGTGGTGGCACTGTGCTACCCAAGGAATTGTTGGTTGCTAAGTTGTAAACTGGTAACTTCTTCAAAAAAAAAGTTGCAAACTGGTAAACATCTTGGGTCAGTCCATGCTTGCGGTGTTTAGGTAAAAACTGGGAAATGTGAGGCTTTTAGTTTCAATTCCTGTTGAATAGTGTAGTCAACTTGATATGAATACAACATACAAGAAGTTGGAACCGATTGACACTCAATTCCTGTCATAAATTGAGTGCTGAATTCAGGGCCATTAATCGTGAGTACTGTTTCCTTACCTGTGTTGGAGGTTGTCTATTAATGTGCCTAGAATTCAAAGTTAAATTCGTGGTTAAAAACTGGGATTCTGTCACAGAAACCCTGATTGAGAAAATAAAAAAATCCGTCATTCTTTATAGGCTTAACTATTTTTTGTCTCTCACAAAAACACTTCTTTGGTTTGCTGAAAAAAATATGTATTTGGTTTTGAGAAATTTAAGAGCTACCCTTCTTGGCCAGATGAAATTTTTTGATTTGGAAGAAGTATAATGCAATAGGCAGACACTCCTTGGTGTGCGTTCGCAAGAAGCTCATTTGTGCAAAATTGGTTGTGGTCTTGTGCTTAACATACAAAATTTGTCACTTGATTAAAAACCAATAATGCAACTTTGAGGGAAGAGGAAACTCTATATTTTTTGTTATATAGTTTTACTAGCAAAAAAGGCTTATATTCTTTAGAGACTTACATTTTCTGCTTCACATTACTCCCTTATATCATTAATCACTAAGAGTTTGAGTTTGTTTTTTCTGCAGTACTCGGTGAAGAACTTGCAGTTTGCTCTGACAATTGAGCCAGACAATTTAAGGATACTGGAAAAATTAACCTGGGCTCAAAATCAGCGGCAAACTGGCCAACCAACAATTCCCTCAACCATTGAGGACGAGTTGGAAAGCAATCCATTTATGCGGGTTGATCTACCTGCAATCCAGGTTCGTCACCTTTTCCACTCCTCTTCAAAGTGTATGTTTGGTTCTAGTTTTGGAGGAGCCTAAATTGATTCTTAATGAGTATAATTGTTTTTCATTCCACAATTGATTATAACTTAAAGCTAGAATTTGTAGGTTTTGCTTCTACAACTTATTTTTAACCTTGAATTTATTATTCACCCACTTTTACATCAGTGTATTCAAACATAAATCACATTATATTCAACTAACTTTTAGCCATAATCAATTCATCTAAAATTAATTTTGCCACGACAGAACCAAACACAAGTGTGAAACAAATAGGTCCTTATTGGGAAGGAGGAAAGAAATGTATTCTTTAGCAGTCCCTTCTGGGGTATACTGGAGATTTGTATAATCAAAATTCTAACATATTTACTTAGATATTAAGCTGCAACTCAGGGAATCCTTTTCATTTAATTAGATACGTTTTTCATTTCCAAACTATTGTAATTTTCACTTTTGGTCTCCAAAAAATTTCCGTTTGATTTTGATCCCTCATTTTTAAATATATGTCAATTTTGGTTCACGTAGCTAAGTTTTTGGTCCCTCATTTTAGACCGATGAAGTTAGCTGGAACGACCAAAATTGACACATTGTCAAAGTAAGAGAATATTATTTAGGGATCAAAACCAAAAATTACAAATTTTTATTTAACCCATTGTGCCCAATATAAAATTATACAATGCTTAATTAATGTAAAGTGTTTCCTTGTAATATGTATTAATGTAAATGTATTGCAGGAGAAGATGGGGTTTAATTCACCTGTTCAAGCTTTAGGAGAATTAAGGAAGGTGAAAGACAATTGGAGGGGCTAATGAAACCAACCTTCTCATTCACTCCTATTTCAATTTCCTCTTTTGTTGAATTACATATTAATAAAGGCCTATATGTATTATGAATTTGTGTATATACTTGAACAGTTTGGTTTGCATGAAATTAAAATGGCAGTGTCAGAGGCATGTCATGTTAGGGACATGGATTGTGATTAACATTGTCGGGTACATGTATGTTAATGTTGGTTTGTCCAAATACTAAGATGTCCCATTTCATTCATGTCATTTACTTGTGAACTTAAAATCAACAACTATTTTCTCCTTTCTATTTCTGTTTGCAAAGTAAACTTTCTCCCTCAAAATTCAACCAAAAATACCTATATGAAAATAGGAGATTCCTTTGATGCTTTATTTGTTCTGTGATCAAACATGGAAAGGGATAGAAAATTATGGCCGGCCTCTTTAATTTATTCACTTTTATTATTTATATATGGTTTGTTTTTTGAATGTACAAACTGAATAATGCTTGTTTTTGTCAAACGCTGGTTACAAGCAGTAGTAGCGGTGACTTCGAAATTCTTAATAAATTCAATTTTTTTAATGTAATATTACTTTTTTTTTTAGAGATTGTGTTTTATTATATTATTTTACAATATCAATAAAATGTTAATTTTTTTGGGGTTCAATAATTTTTTTTAGGTTGGATACAAATTTAAACGAGTTCATTTAAAATGCGATTTGGATTGATTTGATTCACTTGGTTGAATGGGTCATCTTGACCCATCTAAATTTAGAGGAGAGGGGAGGAAAAAACTTATTTTTCTTTTCTAAATTAATTACACTATAAAATAATTCTAAAATTGAATGAAGTGTGATTTTTTTTTGAACAAGCTAAAATAGAATAATATAGATACCAAAGGTGTTTCAAAACACACAAGGCGTGCTGAAAAGAAACACCAAATTTGTTACAAAGTCAAGTATGTGGTAATAATAACAACACCAAGATGAAAAAGAAAAAACAACAAAGAAACAAGAAGATTACAGGATAACACCCGTAAATGGTGCCGCCACCAGTCATAGTAACTAATGGCGAAAGTGGACATATTAAATTTCAGCCAAAAGAAAGAGAGATTCTGCTCTTTCCAAATAGCCCATACACAAGCTAGATGGTTATATTTCATGATATTCTTTATTTTTTGCAAATTTAAAATATATATTAAAATATAAATCGAGCGGTCATTCCCTAAAAAATAAAACCCTTCTACCTAATATAATATGTTTTGGTTGTTGTTGTTGTTTATTCTTTATCTATTAAATAAAAAATGTCAAGGAGAGATGCTTCACTTGCCTTACCCTTCCCAGTCCCACGACCATGCACGTAAAACCATAACTTTAGATGATCCATTGTAGTAATCTTCTGTCATCTATTATTCTTCATATCATTATTATATAAGGTACATGTGTCAATTTCATTAACAAATGGAAGACAAACCATAGCCCTTAAGAGCTAATGTTTTTTTCTTAGTCAGCATTGTTTTGGAAATAAAATCGAACCGTCCAATTCCACCAAAATATTAGGGAACCAATCTATCGATATGTTCAAAAATCAAAATAACCACAAAGTTTTGATGGTAAAAATTGTTAAGTACCTCTACAATTGTGTCAAAAAATTAGTATAATAACTCTACAATTGGGGATTATCTACCTAGTATGATGTGAAAGAAAAGAAAATGTATAAATTTTATTTTCAATTTTTTTTATCAATTAGTCTAGCGACTGAAATTTACATTTTTTAAATAAAATAAGTGGGTGTTCGGAGTTTAAACTTTATCCTAAAATTGATAAACATAAAAGTAATTGCATGCCTGAAATATGGTTGATGTGAAATGATTTTATGAAACAAACTATTTTAAGACTTGACTTGGGTCAATGGAGGAGTTTTGGCTGATAGTTGGCCTTCTCGGTCATTGCCTCTTGATCACCATGCTAATTACTCCCTTCGTCCTTTTATGTAAGCACTCTTTACTTTTTTTTCACATTTCTTAAGAAAAGTTGTTTGTATAATTAATGTGTCTATTTTGTGTGTTAATATTACCAAATTGTCCTTTGTTTGTATGTGTATTAAATTTAACTTTTCATATTTCAAGACAAGTTAGTAGTATTAATTATGATATGTTTAGGAAAAAAATAATAGATGCATCTAGTAATTTGAATAGGAGTTTACATTTACGGACAAAAGTAAGGTCAAATAGGTGTTTACATATAGAGACGGAGGAAGTATTCATTATGGAACGTGAGACTGTTCAACTACTTTCCATTCACGTTATTGATTTAGCCTCTTTTCCTCCACACATGAATAATAGATATGACTCATTGGTTTGGAAGTTGACTAGTGCTTTTTTGAGGGGTTGATTTTGAACATTGTGATTAGTGACCATCTATCTATAAGATAAAAACTATGATATCTAGCGTTGAGTTGGTGCTTACAACCATTTCCTTTGGTTCTTTAAAAAAAAAACATTTCCTTTGGTCCAATAATAATATTGGTTAATGATGAACAACAACACGTTGTTATGCAAATTAGCAGCTCTAATTTTATTGCTATCACAAAACCGAATCGAATTGCATATAGTTTTATTTTTGAAAGTGAAATGATATTTGAAGAATAATTTTTGTGATAATTCTCTTTCTCATATTTTCATTGTACTTTTATTCTTTTTTTTTGTTTCTCTTTCTCTATTATTATTGTCCAATAAAAGAAGAGGAAAAAATTGTCACCAAAATTAATTTCTAAATATCATTTCTCTTTTAGAAATGATTTGATGAATGATTGTCTCAAAATCAACTCATACCGCAGCACAAATATCTCTGACTTATTGTTTATTTCTATATTTCTATTCTATATATATTTTTAGTTCCTTTCTCGGGGCTTGTCGGCCTAGTCCCTTTTATTCTCAAAAAAAATTGACAGCTAAATGAAATTAGTAATTCCTATTTGTAAAAAATATAAAATATAGTGTTATAGAATAATAAGGAAAAACCTTAGGTACAATTCTTTAGGTGCTTTTCGTATGGTTCTCAACTAAATTCACCATGATTTCCTTAAATCCATAATTCTCTCAAAGTTTGTTATCTCCAAAAAAGTTGTATTTTTAGTTAAGAACCATACGAAAAGAACTTAAGAAATTGTATCTAAGTTTTGTCCGAATAATAATTATTAAAAGGTCCACTAAATATATATATATATTTTTTTTGGTATATAGGTCTACTAAAAAATTTATTAAAAGGAAAAAAAGATTGACAAAATGGACGGTGACTTAACTTGGTTGGTTGAAATGGCAAATGGAAGAAAGTAATATGATAGTGTCCGTTAAAACGCGTTTCTTTTTCACCACCTCTAACAATAACATCAATTGTTTCAGTTAGGTTATTGCAATAATAATGTGATTATTCAACGTTGTTCACCTCCCAAATCTATTTATTACCTTTATGTTATCGTTACCTACTCTTCCATGAAAATACTATTTTTTTCCTTAATCCTTCAATTTTAAAGAAAAAGAGTTTTTAATCCGATGTTGGATTTAGAAGGTAAATAAAGTCTTGTACGATTTAGAGAGTATTTTCATAGTATTCACCGAACAAATCATCAATTCATTCAACTAAATCCTTATCAATAGGACCAACTCACATTTTTAATGCAATCACTCCTTTGAGTTATGAGGTGCTTAAATCACATACAATTCTTCTAGTTTTTTATTAAAAAAAATAAATGATTTTTTAAAAAAGTCAAAATGAATTAAATTAACCAACCAATTGTAAAGTGAAGAACGAATCTAATATTTTTTTTTTTTGAAATAATATAATACTATTTTTAGATTAAATGAACAATTGATGTACTCCCATCTTTTTTGGGTAGTGGTTGAAGTTTGAACTCTGGACTTTGCATATATTATACATTGTCCCCATCAACAGAGTTAAGCACATGAAAACACTACTCCCTCCCATCTCAAATATAAACAATATTTCATATTTGTGAATTAACTGAATAACTAATGTATTTAGTTCATATTACATAACAAATACATTAATTATTTAATAAATATAAAAAGTGATTTTTTTTATGAGAAATGCTAACATGTACACTTGATAAATGAGAAATACTAACAAGTGCACTTGATAAGAAGTTTAAAATATAATTTATTTTTTTGAATTTGTGTATTCAACACATTGAAACAATAAGAATAAATTTTTTCTAAATAAAAGTTATCAATTGTTTTTTTTGACAAAAAAAAATTGATAACAAGTGTCATTGCCTTAAGAACACTTGTTAGCAAAATTTTTTATTTATTTATAATTGAGACAGTAAGTAGCATGTACGTAGAATATCTCATTATTAATGAGAATAATAATTTAGGTATTTTCACAAATACCCTGTCCCTCCTTTTTAAAAAAAAAAATAAATACCTTGTCCCTTTCCGTAAAAAAAGAAAGTATAAATACTTTGTCCCATTAGATATTTTAATTCTCATGATATATATAGTATAAAAAAATAATCTCTGATACCATTGTTCTTTATCGCATTCACACGCTCAACACTCAAAAAGAAAACCAAGTTTTCAGCTCCCTGATTCTGACTTTTCATCATCACCATTGTTAATTCACTTCAATTTTCAATCCCTAATTTCCATTTTCCCCAATTTCCATAATTCATTCCTTAATCGCTTAATCCATAAGCTCTCAGGTAAGCTATAAAGCTATTCACCCCCTTCATTTTTTTCAATTCTATTTTTTTTTCTATTCAATTTTCATTTTTTTTCCTTTCTGTTTCACTAATAATTTCCTTCATTCCCTTTTCAGGGTAGGGAATAAAACCCTAAAAAAATTGTTTTTTTTAATATTTTTAATTAGCCCCAAATTAGAAATTAGTCGAAAAGTTGAAGATCAAAGAAATAGGTTTTGAGTGAAGAATTGAGGGTTAGGGATTTTTTTTAATTTGTGCTAAAGATGGAAACTTTAGGTGGTAATTCATCATCATCATCACCATCATTATCATCAGCATCATCATCATCGTCTTTTGGAGGGGTTAACACTGATGATAACAATGGTAGTGTATCTTGGTATGGAATGAGGTTACCTGTTAACCCCTTTTTGTCACCAATTTCGTTTTTGTTGGATTATTCTGGAATTTTGCGTTCGAATAATGATTCTGAGGGTATGATTGTCAACAACGGAGTTTCTGGTTCGGAGTTACGATCTCAGGTTGATGCTGGTGGTGCTGTTGCTGGGAGTAGTGCAGGGGAAGTTGCAATAAGGATTATTGGAGCTGGAGAGAATATTCATAATCAGGTTGGGGAAGTGGGTTATGATGATTGTGGCGAGGAGCTTATTGGTGAGAGAAGTGGAATGCCTGGATTGGGTGAGAATGATGCCGAGGGTCGTGGTGGAATTGAGGCTAGTGAAGGGGTCCCTCTTGTGTCTTCATCTTCTTCGTCGTCGTTGGCTGGTAGTGGACAGGTTGATGGTGAGGCTGCTGGGAATGGAACAGAAAATAACAGGGATTCGTCTTCTTATCAGAGATATGATATTCAGCTGGTTGCCAAGTGGATCGAGCAGATTCTTCCTTTCTCGCTTTTGTTGTTGGTTGTTTTCATTCGACAGCATTTACAAGGTATAATCACTTCTGTTCTGATTCATTGATTATACTATATTTTGTTTGTGATGTTGAGCTTGGCTTCAAACTTGTGTCAGTCCATTATGATCATAGCCATTTTGAATTTTCCTTTATTTACTTTCCATTGTTAGTAGTTCTTCCATTTCCCAAATATCAAGAAAATACAAAGTTGTTTCTGATAACTTGGCTACCTGTTGTGTTAAGAGCACTAACTTGCTTGTTCTGAGGTAATTTAGAATAATGGTTGGATAGAGAAAGGTTGCCTGCATTTGGGAATGATGGAAACTATGAAAGTAGTATTAACTAACATCTTTATTTCTCATCATATATAAGTTTGTTTGGTCTTTCACTCTTGCTACCTTGTTAAATGTTTTTCATTGATCCCAAATCCAACTGAAAAATGCTTGTGTGGCTTACAATACTGGCTGTTGTTTCCGAAAAAAGGGCTTAGAGAAAAAGAAAATATCATGTGAGAAGTTTCTTGAGGATCACAAGGGTCGCACCGCACCTTTGTTTTATTTACTGGCTCTGCAAAACATTTTTTTTTACTGGTTCTCCCCCTTGGTGGTGTCCCACCTTAGTATGAAATGAATCTTGTGGAGTAAACTAAATGATGATGTTACTGCCATGTGTTTGTGTAGTGATCCTTTGTTAACAACATGAAAGCTTTATGTATTGAAGATAAGTATGTGATAATTTGCTTTCTACCTTGTAAATTATAACTGTGTATTTTCTTATTTACAATATCTTCCTCTGAAGGTGTACGATGTATTATTCACACATATAACATGAGTCTTGTTTTCTTGTAAAGAAAAACACGAGTCTTGTCTTAATTTGTAACTTATTATTTTTTCCACATTATCTGGTAGTCATTTCTGCGAACTTGCAGGTTTCTTTGTCACAATTTGGATAGCAGCTGTGATGTTCAAGTCAAATGAAATTGTTAAGAAGCAGACAGCTTTGAAGGTATTTTATTCATATCTTTGCCAAACCCTTAAAATTTCTATTCTTAAACCGAGTTTCTATTCTGTTAACTCCTCATCCTCGTACCAAACGCTGAGTGAAATACATTTTATTTTGCAGGGAGATAGGAAAGTCTCTTTGCTTGCTGGTATCGCTTTTGCTTTCATTCTTCATGTGATATGCATTTACTGGTGGTATCGAAATGATGATATTTTATATCCACTGGCCATGTTACCTCCTAACCCAACGCCTTTCTGGCATGCAATATTCACGATCTTGGTCAATGGTATGGACTTATTCATGTAATGCTTGATCTTACATTGCTGCAGTGGATATATGCTAGAACTTTTGTTTGTTCTACTTTACATGGTGATATGAATGCTTGTCAAAAGTGTACAATTTTTGCTTTGTTTGGGTAGTAACTTAATTAATTGCTTGTAGCATTAACATTTATCATATTAGTGTTTACATATAAGCTATATCTATAACAAGATAAACTTCAGTCAAACTGTATTCATACAAATTATAAGTTGTTTTTATAAGCTATCCTGGAGAGCTTATGGAATTAGGCTGAAAACAGCTTATATACATGTCATTATCTATTTCAATAAGCTTTTACAAACAGTCTCACAAGTCCTTACATATGTAGTTAAGATCAAATAAGTCAATCCAAACAGGTCCTTAGTAAAAAGTAAGCTCTTGTAATAATTACAGACTCTGGGCGAGATGCTGAATGCATGACATACATATGCAAGGGATTTTTAAGTTTCAGCACAATATTGCAGCTGTTTTTTGGTCACTGATGGTGAAATTGGAACCTTCTTTGTAGTTGTTTCATGATTTTTTTATTGAAATTATCAGGATACTGTAAAATGTATTCTCCAAGTTTAATTATCAGTTGGGATATTAATCGACTCAATTGTTCGAGGATAAAGTTAACAGTTTAGTTTTATTTTTTCCCTTATGTGATATCGACTGCAGTCATTGCTTGTTTACACGTCTAAGAAAAATAGGGAATGTTAGCTGACATATTATTTCACATTGGCAATGGTTAAATTAAAACAACAAAAGCCCAATTTTCATCATTTCCTTCACAACATCTTGAAGAAAACGAAACAACATGATGACATTTTTTAAATTTTACATGAAAGCAACAATAACCAAGTCGCATCTCAGTAGGTGGGATTGGATACATGGAACAGACGGGATCATGTCTAAAACAAAACCATTGACTTCTAAGTCTTTTTCATTATACATGAGAACATATAGACAGGAACAAAAACACAAAGTGCACCCTTATTTGCTTCAATGTTTGTGTTATTATTTGATATTAGTTGTTGAGATTTGTTTTAGATATTATAGATTTGTTTGTATATATTTGATGTATTGTGCATGACGGCATCAACACTTAGAGGAGACGGCTGACCGACACTTTACTAGATGGTGGTTTTTCTGTGACATCCGACAAAGTGACAACTAAATGAGAAGGGATCAGCCTTCTGGATGTTGGCTGAACCTTAAAAAACATAGGTTTTTGAACTAGATGGCTCTAGTACCAATTTAAGAGGGAATACTAATGATTTTTCTGTATTAAATCATGAATAATATATACAACATTTATGCGATGCTAGTCACATTAATTCCTTTTAGCGATTAGAATCAACTAAAAAAGGAAACTGGGAAAGAGTACAGTAAATATGTACAGAAAATCTACAGTATCTGAAACATATCTGAACATAGATAATGAGCGATACCTTTCTTGATCTCATTTAGTTTTATTAATATACTGTATTTTTATCTTGGTTGACTGTTTTTGTGTCTCATCTATCCCTTCAGATTGTAATTTTGGGCTTTTGCCATTTTAATTTTTGTTGGTATCAATGATCACCATTATATTGACTATCAGATATATTGATGCGGCAAGTTGCAATGGCTTTTAAGTGTATCCTTCTTATATATTACAAAAAGGGGAAAGGTCATAACTTCCGTCGGCAGGTGATTAATACTTTCCACACAAAAGTATGCAATTTTCAAGTGTAGTTTACTACTATAACTGCTGACATTGTTTGACTTTTTTAGGCTCAAATGTTGACTCTTGTTGAGTACACGCTGCTGTTGTATCGTGCCTTGTTGCCAACACCAGTCTGGTACCGGTTTTTCTTGAATAGGGAATATGGAAGTCTCTTTTCGTCACTGACCACAGGGTTGTATTTAACTTTCAAGCTAACATCTGTGGTTGAGAAGGTATGCTTTCATTTTCTTAAAATTATTAGTGTGAAGTTCTGAATTTCAAGATGTATATGTACAATGCCGAATTATAATATGTGTGCCTATCAGGTCCAATGCTTTATTTCTGCCTTGAAAGCATTATCAAGAAAGGAAATTCATTACGGGGTCTATGCCACAGCAGAACAGGTAATAATTCAGTTTTAAATTTTTTTTTATCAACAGTGTATATAAATATATCCATTCGATTTCTATAATATTAAACAAAGTCCCGCTAATGCCATGTGGAATTTTGGAGGATGTCTAGACCCTCCATTCCCTGCCCAATTTTTTTTTTCTTTCCAGTTCCGTTGCTGTTGCATGGGATTTTATTAGTTTATATAGAAAATCTCATTCATTTGTTAGTGTTCTGATTCAGTGTTTTTTGGAAGTTGTAATTTTCTGATTTTGTAAATGCATACATGAGATGAATTGTAGTTGGCTATTCTCCTCCAAATTATATGTTTCATCAATCTAAGAATAAAGCTATGCGATTTATCAAAATAATTTGTAATTATGCAACCAAGTTATACGTTATATGCATGAGTACATAAACGTTAAATGCATTAGATGAATGCGATCATCCATGACTTTTATAGTTACACAAATTATGGGTGATGCCATTCATCAGGATAATGTGATTTATCTTCATGTATCTCTTATATTCTATTTATTTGCGTACTTGCACACGGTGGTGTATATTGTTTTCTGGATGAAATGAAGAGTATCTTCCGAAAAACCTATGGTTGCTTGTTATATTTGTCTTGTCCCCCTTATATTCCTGACTGTTTCAGAAAATATTATCCTCAAATTTAGATAGGAAAATACCTACGGTAGCTTGTTATGTTTTTCCTGTGTATGAAATTTATTGGTTGATAGTGTTTGGTTGGGAGATTCATCATGTGTTATGCAAGGGTGCTGGAGAGCTTTTGTATTATACTTTGTTTTGAAATTTTGTTATTAGATATTGTCTTCTGTCTTTTTATTTTTCAACTATTCTTTTCTAATGACATTTCTTTCTATTTAAGAATGAAAACATGCACAGATACTTTGTTATTGGGGATTTTTACTGTGCATATATTTTTTAAATATACAATTCTAAATTTTATGTATTGAAACACAGGTTACTGCTGCCGGTGACCTATGTGCTATATGCCAAGAGAAGATGCATTCCCCTATCTTGTTGCGCTGTAAACACATTTTCTGCGAAGATTGTGTATCTGAATGGTGAGTCCATACCTTTATTCCTCGTTTTGAACTTTTTATTTCAACATAGAAAGCTCACAATATATTAACAGAAATACACTGAGATCGTTTATGAGAGCGCTAAAAAATTGTTTAGGCTTGGCTAGTAATCAGCTAAAAGAGCATTTCACATAATTTCCCACTTATCAATTCTCAAGAATGTCATACTTTTCTTTTGAATAGAAAATGTTAGTTGTTACTCTCTCCGTTCCATTTTAACTTCCACTTTCATAGCAAAAAAATTGTTTATTTTTTTCATTTTCAAAGTACAATTTAACATTGATTATTTTGTCAGTAGTTATTATTTTGTTTGTGGGAAAAGTTGAATTCATGGCCTCACTTCTCCACCATGGGAAAGCCATATATTTGCTTATTATACATTTGGATATTTATTTATGCTTGGATATGTCCTGGGAAAAAAGGTCTAGAGATTAATGAGTTGGATTGAAATATGGTTTACGATAGAACATTATAACTTAATTTGATCCATGTAGACAACCCCTAGTCCCCACTTAGTGGGACAAGGCTTGGTTGTTATTGAATGTCCTGGGAAAAAAATCATTTCTACTGTTCCTTTCTTTGCATAATATGTAATCATATTTAAGTATTAACAGTAGGTGAGTTTAGTAGGCTAGTTTAATACTTGACATCAAATGAAAGAATGGATAAGAGAGAAAGATAGGGTTCCCTAGATCTTTGAACCCTTGGTCGTTGACAATTGCCATGCGGAGTCTATTTACAGTTGTGTATCATGTTTTCTAGGAACGTGTAAAATGCATTTCGTGAACCTGAAGTATTTTTGGGTGTTGGACAATGTTTAAGGCCAGTGTAAGAATGTTTAGGTTGGAAACAAGTAAAAAATTTGCTAGAAATATTTGTTTCTTGCGAATATTTTTAATATTCATAACAAACATGGAAATCTAAAATTCTTACATTAAGATTCTTGGATGCCGAAAATAATCCTTCTAACAAACACCACTGCACTTTTACTAGGCATGAAGATGCTCTAAGGAAAAATGATCCCGTTGGTGAATATTATTCATTCAAATATAGTCATGCCTAAGGGATGTCCAAAAAAATTGGTCCAGCAGAACCATTTTAAAAAACCCGGCGTATGTATTTAAAAAACCCAATTTATTTTGCTTAAAAATTGACCTGTAGCCATTTAATTAACACCGGAAAAATCAGTACCCACTTTTAAAACCAATACCCAAATGGTCAAACTTAAGGTGCTCTCCAAATTTATGTGCTCTCAGCCGCTTCATGTCACGCTACTGTTGTTAAAATTCTCAACCCTTTCTCGTTGGTGCCAGTCCATCCTTTGATTTGTTCATCTGATTTGTTCCCCTTTCTTGTCGTTTCTCTCCAAGGGCTCTGCACTTGCAGAAAAATCAAACGGTTTTTGATCTGATTTCAATAATGTCACAGTCGAGTGAGGTTCTCGACATCTCGTTGAGGCTTAGGTGCCAACGAGAAGCAGCTCTGAGCAACGCTCCTGTCACCACTGATTTTGCCTCCGAGATATCCTGATTCAGTGATATCTTTTCCAGTGGAGGGATATCCCGATGCATGATTCCAGCAGTCAGTGAGTGTAGTAGAAAGGCAGAGTTTCGTTAATAGAATTGGGGAAACAAAGGGAATTCTAGAAAACAGAATAACTCTGAACTGTTGGATGAAGTCGGAAAGTAAAAATGAAGTCGTTGGATTAATAACTAGGTTTTAATCAAAACTGGGTCTGAACTGGGACCAAGCCAGTTCGGAACTGTTTCGCAAGCATAAACTATTTTTCTAAAATAATGGTTTGGTTTATCAAAACCTAAACCAAATAGTGGATTGGTTTCTATGGTTCAGTTACCGTGACTCATGCTTAATGGCCAGAGCTCAGAAGTACTGTTTCCTCAAGCTATTAAAATTTCATTACACACCAAAATTTAGAAATTCCACTTGAAAGTTGTCAAATATTGAAATAACTACTGATGAAGAGGGTATATTTGAGACGTGTTGGACTTATGTAGAAGTGCATTTTATTAAGCTTCTTTTCTTGAAAACCTAACAATTTAAAAGAAAATACTTTTGAAGTTTATTGAATGTTTAGATTGTTGATTATGTTTAGTAATTATTTCGAGTAGTCTTTAGAGAAAAGCTATAATAGTAACTATTTAAAATAAGAAGTGTTTTTTCTTTCTTCTAATAATTGTAGTCAAATGAAAGTTAGATTATGTTTTGCATAAAATCTCTGAAAATTAAATCATTTTTGTTATACAAGTCATTACACAAACTGGTATTAAGAGGCAGTTAGATTGTATTGCATTTTTCTCTTATCAACAACTTCTCTTTTAAGTTGTAACTCCAACAAACACACTTCTTTATTCAGGTTTGAGAGAGAAAGGACTTGCCCCCTATGCAGAGCATTGGTTAAAGCAGCTGATCTTCGCACCTTTGGAGATGGATCAACAAGTTTGTTCTTCCAGTTGTTTTAATCAACTTATGATCTTTGAATTGGATCATAGTTCACTTCAGTTGACGGCAGATGTACAAATTAAGGGCTTTGCTCAGCTGTGAGATTCTCAAAATCGAGGGAACCCGCTAACCTTCCTCGTATACTAGACAGTATGATGAACACAAACTTGTTCTTAAAGTTACATTATTTTGATATTAATCCCCATTTCTTTGAAGTTTGTATATGTTTTTGCACATGCTTTATTGAAATATATTAACTAAGTTGTTACACTTGGAAGTGCTGAAATTGCCATATGTTATAAGAAATTTGGATTTGGATGCTTTTGTTGATTGTCATGTCTTTTTTCTTTTGCCTTTTGCCCAGATAGTGAAACATCTTCTATCCTGAATTACAAACCAAATGTTTTGCTATGAGGGAGCAGTTTGAAGCGTGGCCATCATTTAGTACTGTCATTAATCAATGAACTTCTGAAACCTTTAGTTTTAGAAATTAATGTATGTACAATTATAGAAATGTGGTATTGATAAATTACTTTGGAGGTCTCTAATCTATTCGATGATTTTTAAGTAGTTCTTGAATTAAAAGAAGTTATAACCGAGTCTCTAAATTTATTACTTCTTCTGTCCTTAATTATAAACACCTTTGTAAAAAATTTAAATTAGATATTTATTATTATTTTTCCGAACAAAATCTAATTAATATTATCGGTTTATCTCAGAAGATGAAATATTAAATATCAAACTATTCTATACATAATAGATGATTAATATTCATATACAAATTACGCACATTAATTATACCATTGATTTTTTTAAAGATATCTGGTAAGTACAAAAGGGGCATTTGTATATGGTGACAGAGAGAGGGAGGGAGGATCAGTTTGTAACTAGGTCCCTTCCTTAATAAAATAATTTGCAATTAAATTCATGCTTGTTGACAACTTTAGGGATTTGGTTATAGTAATTTATTTATGGAGAAAACTGAGATACAATTGCTTAGGTGTTGTTACAACTGTTCTCTAATAAAATTGTGTCAATTGGATTATTAAATCAACATTAGAAGATATTCTTTGCATTATCTTCGGTTATCCGGCAACTTGTTAGTGGCATAGAACGAGATCCTAAATGCTCAATCTTTTATTTGATAATCAATCAATTTATTTTTTTAGAAGTTTTAGTTTTTCTTCATTTTTGAAGTCCTCTCTATCTTGCTGGAGTTTTGGTCTTGGTTTGTCTACGAAGCATTAAGTTGGTAATTTAGACTCTCGATAAATACATATCTGTGAGGAGTTTTCTAGTTTATATCCGGGTTACCGTCCTTTGCAAACTTTGATCTTGTCATGTATTTGGCATCGCCATAGCATATTTTGTGCTTTGGATGCTCATTTATTTTAATAAAATATTCTTCTTGCTTCTTAAGCACTAAGAAAAAAAAAAAAACTCCTTTTCATTCGTTAACACCCTCACAAGATAAAAAAGCTCTTAGAGACTCGGCTTGCAACAACCATCAACATCATCAAAGAGTAAGTAGCAACTCCAAAGTGCAATCAGATTTTACATCAGATATTTTTTTCAATTAATAAAATCTTTAACCCACATTTTACCCTTTCAAAACTCTTCAATATGTCTCACTATAGTATAGTTCAAAATTATATGAAACATTTCAGTTCTTTTTGTGACAATTGAATTAACTAGGTGTGTGCAATTGTACTTAAAAAGATTGTCCATGTATCATTAAATATTGTTGCAGAAATATCAATAATACAAAATATTTGACACACAGTAAAGATGTTTTGACGACTAAAAACCATTGAGATTTGAACTTTAATACATTGTGCTTGAAATACCTATGCACACAGTTTGAATCTGCTTGTGTTTTGAAGCTCATCAGGTTAGGACATCAATTTATTCTTCAAAAAAACGAAGAAGAAAAATGATGAACCAACTTCTGTTGATTTAGTACATGGGTGATTGAGGATATTGGTTTTGAACTTAATGAAATGATACTTTGTGGTCAGATGCTTGTTGTTAACTTGTTATTTCTCATTGATTGGACATAGATACTAAAATAAACATGGATTTTCAGTGTGTGTTTTGTGTCTGCAAATTGTTTGTTAGTGAAGAGATATTCAGTCCACATTTTAAGAGTAGAATGGACATGTTATAGCAGCCTAATTGGGTTCTCCCCTTCATAGACAGTAACACTGCTCATTTCAACAATGAAAGCAAAAATCCAATTCATATGCTATAGTCCATATGTCAGCTTGGCCTACCCTACACTTACCCTCACATGAGCCATTTGAAGTATAAAAATGGTCAGTCATGCTAGATTGAAAAATGTTTAAGATGGTTCAAAGCATGGAAGCTAAGGAACACAGTCTAAATACAAATAAAAACTTCAGGTTCAAATCAACTTGCCTCCTGAAGTAGTAAGTACTTTGGCTAAATGAACTATATGAAACATGTAAGCTTATGTCATATTTATCAATTTAACTAATGGAAATTTAGAAATCACAGCTATAAATTATGTGAAAATTTCACCTATGCCTTTATGTGCTTTGAAAGTGATTTATTAACTAAAGTTCACACAGAACATTGAAATTTATTATGTTCACTAATGATGTAACTGCGAGGTTTTCAGGATAGGAGTACACTTATGCCACCATGAATAAGACTATTACACAGCAAATTGCAATCTACACTTTATACATGTGCAATAGAACAGACCAATAATTTGAATTATTTTTTTTGGTTACAAAGATAACGAAAGGAACAAACAAGAAAGAAAGAAAAACAGAAGAAAAAAAAAAAGCTAACTATTCCCTAAGGAAGAAAGTGCCAGCAGCATTGCTTCTAAGAAGATTGGCGAGACCAACTGGGGGTGACTCATAAATAACAAGTCCATCACTAGAAGAAGTTCCGAGCTTTGCAAGAAAACCCGCACATTGGTTCCCTTCTCTGAGAGTGTGACAAACCGTAACAATACTTTGAAGAAACAAATCTTTTATGTCTTGGATAAGGACCGCATAAACATGGTATTTCTCCACAGGACCATTAATAAGATTAATGCAAACAAGAGAGTCATAATAACAAACTAGCTCCGCATAACCCAAATCCTTGGCCAAGATCAGACCATGATAGATAGCCGAAAGCTCAACCAACATGATATCATCCGAGTTTGGAATAAAACCTGAAAATTCCGATAGAAACAACCCTGCATAGTTACGTAGAATTCCACCAAAGCCAGTTCGAATAGGAATACCATAACAGCTACCATCAACGTTTAGGATTGCACAAAAGGCGTTGTTGTTGTTGTTGTTCCATTTTATGTATCGGTCAACTATAACAACAAAAGTAGTAGAAGAAAAGCTAGCTTTTATGACCTCTATCGAATTCTTTGTGCTGCAAGTTAGGTGATGTAAAGACCAAGTTTCACCATCCAAACACATTAGATTCCGATGACGCCAAGACCACCAAACACCTGCTGAGAAAGGGATAGGTTGGTATTTATTTGATGATGTTGTGGTAATTACTTTTTTTTTTTTAATCAGCAAAATTTATCAAGCCAAGCTTGTGCAAGACGCACAAAACACTCGAACGAACTAGAAATACACATACAGAATTCCAGAGACACCGTATATAGACTGAACACTTTAGGAAACACAAAAAAACTCCAAACTACCCCTACACCAAAACCGGCAGCTGGGCAAACAAAACCAAAAAGCCACAACCGTTCATCAAGAAAAACAATCAGCATTCACAAACAAACCCACCCCCCTTAACTGCTACTTCTGTTATCATGGAGTTGAACTTTGCACGTTAACTGTTTGACAAATGGCTCGAACGAACGGGAAGAAGGTTAGTAATGGTAGTAACTATGTTAATGATGACATTGCTTTGTGTATTCTTTCTAAACTTCCTCTCAAATCTATTAAGCGCTTCTCTTGTGTTTGTAAATCATGGTCTCTTTTATTTGAAAACCCTAATTTCATCAAAATGTTCATTTCCAATTCTCATCCATTCTATCATGATGCTTTTCTCATTTTAAATCAGTATCCCAACTCTTTTTACTTTCTTTCTGGTCACAAGTTTCAGAATAAACTCAAATTGAAATTTCCACCTCCATTTCTCGATCCACAGCTTACCATTAGTCGGATTATAGATTCTGTTAATGGCATTATTTGTATCACCGGCAAGACTGTAGTTGTATTTTGGAATCCTGCTACTGAGGAAGTTAAGGTCATTCCTCCTTCTCAACTTGAGTTTTCCTGTGGAGTTATGGATCATGGATTTGGCTATGACCATGTTAGGGATGACTATAAGCTCATCCATTATGTGGATGTTGTGGAGGGTCATGACCCTTTTTGGGAGATATATAGTCTAAAAACTGATTCCTGGAGGAAAATGGATATTGATATGCCAATTTGTGTAAATGATGATAATGTGTGCTTGAATGGGATCTGTCATTGGTTGGGGGAAGAAAATGATGACTATGATATGGTTCTTGTGTCATTTCACTTGGCCAATGAGGTGTGCTTTGTTACACCTTTACCCTTTTTAGAAGGCAAGGATTATGATTTTGATGATGTTAACCTGCAAGTGTTAAATGGGTCGGTTGCTGTGATATTTAATCATATAGAGACAAAGTCTTTTCACATATCAATCTTGGGTGAAATTGGCGTCGAGGAATCATGGGTTAGACTCTTTGATATTGGACCTTTGTCTTGCATTATGCGTCCTATCATAGTATGGAAGAAGGGCAGTATAATTGTTAGAAAATTTGATCAACTAGCTTGTTTTGATCTAACTACCGGGGTGATTGAGGAGATTGGTGTTAAAGCAGAACATTTTTGCGACATTTTCATTTACAAGAAAAACCTTCTTCCATTTGGAGTTATTGACAATTAATTGCTTTTGTGGACTTTGTGTGGAGTTTTCACCCTCAAGGTTAGGAGTCTAGTTCTTAGAATTTGATATTTCATTGCCTAAGTTGAACTTTCTGAAATTGCTTGTATGCAAATTGGCTTGTTAGTTGCTCATATTATATATGTATTATCATGAGGTAGAAGCCTTTAGCATTTAGCATTGAAAAGGTTTAAAGAGTATGATGTGTAATAGCATGTTGTTATCTTTAAGGCTGTCTTTCTTGTAACTTTAATCACAAAGATTATGTACTGTGATGGATTTTTATGCAATGTTTGTATTATTGTCCAATGATATTTTAACATTTGTTTGGGATTTTATATGAAATTCAAAATGCGATAGGGGAGCTCTGTTTATTTTGAAATTGATTACTGCCTAGGAGGAACGCTTGCTGAAGTAGTGAAAAATCCTTTAACAAGATGAATGAGGTAATGATAAAGAGATATCTGAGTCGTTGAAACATATGTTCCTTTTTTTAGTGTTAAAGTTACCACTGTATTTGGTCTTGATGCATGAAACTTTGTCTATATCAGTTGTTGGTTGGGTATCGAGTGTACCTAATACAAATACAGATTGGGACAAAACAAGTGTTTTTTCCGGTTGTGTATTAGAATCGGTTTGTCTTTCTTTTCATAAACCATCATTAACACAGTTCTATAGATTAAGGCTGATACATGGAATGAATTATTTCTGCTCCTTTTAGGTCTGATACATAGATTATGGGGGAGTGGAGGCTTATAATGTGTACTCAGTGAAATGGGTGTATAAGGGGTTGATGTCTAGTATGTCAAATGCTTCGGATCCTATATTGTCGAAAGCTTGGCATAAACCGGTTCTGTTAAAAGTTTCATGTTTAGTTTGGAGATTATTTCAAAATAGATTAGCAACAAGGGATAATCTCGCCAAAAGAGGAGTAATGGATCAAAGTTCTATCAATGTGTGGGAGATTGCGGAAGAGAAGAATCGGTAACATGTGTGTTTTTTGAGTGTCCGGTGTTTTCGAGCGTCTGTCAATGGTTTAGAATATCTGCGGCATTTCATAAGGAAGGTCGTCTTCACCTAGAACAATTTGTAGGGTTGATAAGTAGCAGGAGAATTCTATCATCAGTGTTAGCGTAATTTGGTTTGCGTGTGTGTGGTGTATTTGGAAAGCAAGGAATGGTAAATGCTTTCACAATAAAGGTATTGTCATAGAAAAAATAGTCGAGGAAGTGATGGTATTATCTTGGAAATGGCTACGATTTAAATCAAAAAGTTTAATCTTGTCCCAATGGTGTGTGAATCCGAGGGCATGCTTGGGAGATACAAGGATGTGAATTTTCATCTCAGTTTTAGTGGCGATCTGTATCATTGGTACAACATTGGTGGTGTTTTAACAGTCATGGAAGGTTCTTTTTATTGATTTTGCTCTGCTGCAGTGTTGAGGAATTTTGGTTCTTTAGTGCAGGTTCTGAAGGTGTTTACGTTTTGGTGTGTTTATCAATAGTAAATCTGTTTTAATTTGGATTTGGATATGGGTTATTTGGAGTTGTTGAATTATTTCGCCTGGGGTTGAGTTTTTTTAGTTGGGAGTGATGATCTTCTTGGTCTAAATGTTCTGTCTTTGGTGTCTTGCTGAGTCTGTCCCTTATTCATACAAGGCATAATTTGGAAGATCATCATTTTTTTGTTTGGACTTCAAATAACAACTTGGTTTTGATAAAGCATAATGAGCTTTTTCAAAGTATGAAATATCAGTTTGTTTTTTTTATCTCAGATTGGTCTCGGTGTTCAGGAAGTAAAGTGGATAAAAGCAACTCTTGAAGTCATGTCTGTGAATTTGGTTCAGGAAGCAATTATGTTGGTTGGTCACTATATTGAGTCTTTTTATTGCAATTCCTTTTAATTATGTTAGGCAATGGCTTGATGGTATAGGTATTTGTAGATTCTGTCATGCTTAGTTTGGTGAATTTATTTGTATCTTAACTTTAATATTAAACCTAGCACACCTTGTGCTTGGTTTAATTTCGTTAATAAATTACATTTCTTTGCCTCTAAAAAAAATATCTATCATATACCAGATAAGATATCTCTATATTATCTTCTACAATATAACCATGTTAGAAAGTGGAAGAGACACGTCGTAGCTCTTTCGTCTGTGAATATTATTTCCCCTTGGATTTTGTGCTGAGGATGGACAACTTGGTTGGTGGCTATATTAGCTGGACTCTGCCAAATGGTTGCAAAACTACTTGCTTGGTTAATGTTTGTTAGTAAATAATCTGTTCGGTTTATGTCAAAAATTGTTTCTGGAACTTGGAATTAGTAAGGATTTATGTTTCTTTTATGATTTTTGACATAAATATGACCTATGGTGATGTTTGCAACCTTGTTCCTTAAGATAATACAGATCCTAAATATTTACTTTGGCAACTTGCACCAAGTATAAGGATATTTTTTTTTAGTTATTGATGCCTCTCTTTCTCTCAAGGTAAATGCCCGATTGTGAGATGGAACAAAGGACGAGAGTATTGTTATTTGATTTGGAAGGATTTTAAAATCCTTAGTCAAATGCACAATGAAATGATTACTTTAAATAGTGAAAGAAGATACCCTCCCTCCACTCTATTAAACGAGTTGAGATCCTCTCCATTTATTAAAATAAATGAGATTTCAATTATGAAAGAGATTGACATAAAATAAATGGTACTCCCTCCGTTTCTAAATATAAGCAAATTTTACTTTTTAGGTTCATTCAATTAATGATGTATGTGGTTCATAATACGTACCACATACATCATTAATTGAATGAATATAAAAAGTTAAATTTGCTTATATTTAGAAACGGAGAGAGTATGTCATATCATTAGCAAAATGGAAAGCAAGGAAGAAGGAGAGTGCATCAGCGTGCGTGGGTTTTTTTTTCTTCATTAAATAACTGTCTTTCCCAAACCTTTTTAATCACAACCATTGATTTTATTTTTCCCACATGTCACACATCTATCACTTGAAATGAGATAAATTGAGGAAACCTAAATGAAGCAAAGATGGACTCATGAAAAGATGCAGTGATATTTGACTTTTTAAATTGATTCTCCCGATCGTTTCATACTTAACTGAAATTTATTAACACGAACTCACCACTTGATTAAAGTGAGAAACTTAAAATAAACAACTTGCACATAATTTAGCACATGTTTGATTTGTTTTGAGGGTTTGCCATTTTCCATTTAAAAATTATATATACACACATCATCTTGCTGACTAATTTCCATATCCTTATCCGTAATTATCACCGACAAAGCTATACTTTCAGTATTATAGTGTTTGAGTTGCAAAGATACAACAGACTATTTAAAGTAGTTTAATTTTGGACATTAAAAATAAGAGCTTAAGAAGCAAAGCTATAATGTGTTTGGTGATTGTTATTTTCTAGGATAAAAGATATATATTTTTTATATATAATGGTAGAATTTGAGTTAAATAATAATTTAAATATTTTTACTTGACTTGAAAAGCCCATTTCAACTACTTTCTAAAAAATTCCTTACATCTAGTTTATATACGTAAAAGATAAACTTTTTTTTAGTTAATTTAAAAAGAATACAATTTGGAGTAACTTTTTCTTTTGAGAAGAAAAGATGTAAAATGTAAGACAAGTAAAATGTAACATACTGCCTTATTTGGATTGTCTTATTATACTCTTAATTTTCTAAAAGCATTCAAGTCCTTGAGATGAGTATCCTATTTCTTTTTAACTAAGCTAATCTTAAGTTTTGACTGCAAAATATAATTTTACTCGATGCATATTTTTAAAATTTATCTGTTGGATTGTAAGTTTATATTAGATCATAGATATAAATTTTTGAGCAAATCTAAAAGTCATTTCATATGCTATTGAGACATGTCAAAGTTAAGAGTTTATGGACTTTTATTGAAAACCATCAATTATAGTGGATCTTAAAAACATATCAAATGAATTGGAATAGAAAACACTTTTACCATGCGAGAGTTAAATTAAAAAAATATGTATAGAATAAAACGATATTAAACGATGTAACATTAATGTAACATTACATCATGTAATTCCCACCTAGTGTACCACTCATATTGATATTAAACTTTAAAATTTGAAAGAGGTTTACACCTAAACCAACGGTGCATATCATATGGACCTCTATAACATGGTTGAAAGGTGAATACCACTTTTAGTGACAATCTTTTTTTTGTTTGATGGAGTGAAAAATTAATTTTATATAAATACAAAATAAAGAACAAATATAATATTTTATTCAAATTTATTAAAAATAATAATGTTTCTTGAACCATGCTGATATTAGACGACTTTCAAGCTAAACAAATCAATTTATTAATAGTTTAATACAAAAACTATCTCTATGTAGAGCTAACGATATTTGACTTACTTCGTAGCTCCTTAGATAGTTTGCGATAAATTATAATGTTGTTTATAATTTACCACTATATTTTTTAAGAAAGAAAATGTTTGATGTACACCTCATATATGCGTATACACATTGAGAGAAAAAGAGATTGAAAAAAATGATATAATAAATATAATAAGTTTTTGATATATGATAAAGTAAAGTTATAAAATTAAAATGGGATATTGAATGAGTATAGAGAAAACATAGATTTCCAAATGTCACGGTTGTTCTAACAAATGTATTTTGGAAAAGATACATTTGTTACCTTGTGAAGCCTCAATTATCATTGTTTGGAAAAGATTTGAAAATTATAAATGTGGTTGGAAGTTGTTGAAAACAGCTTACGTTTGAACAGTAGTTCGATACTGACGTTTATCTTATCATATTTTAACTTGTTGACTCACTATAGGCTCAAAGTCTCAAACAATAGTTTTTTGGTGGTGAAAGTCTCAGTATATAAGAGCATATATGTAATATACTATATACACAAAAAAAAAAAAAAAGTTGCATAAATCAATCTATTAATATCTAATTATTTAATACTACATGTAAAAGATGTATAAATCTTGAGCATCTTGGTTTTTGAGTTTGCTTTGAGATATGGTAACAATTCAACATTCTTTAATGTGCTAAATGTGATT
>Ga0315915_1000293_pt1 | contig 46738 bp, 29 predicted proteins | sample MpolbnodulesMG_FD_207738 | JGI IMG/M metagenome (GOLD analysis project Ga0315915, IMG submission 207738) | Medicago polymorpha root nodule microbial communities from Los Angeles, California, United States - branched nodules | ecosystem: Host-associated > Plants > Roots > Nodule | place: USA... | reverse complement strand
AGGAAAAACTCATCTTGCGTGTTAGAGTTGGAAATTATATTTAGATTGTGTTTTGAATCAATGTGACAATCATTTAACATATCAACTGCTACGCTAGCATGTCAATTTCTTTTATCACCAATTTTTAGAGAATGTAGCCAAATTGTGATAGTGTATAATATCTGAATCACCTGTAATGGAGTGACACCACCAGCGATGTCCCAATCATTTTTATAGTCAGGAATAATGTACTTAGGCACTGCACCGGATAATACCAAGGCCGATATAGCCGATAAATGACAATTTCGAGGAAGAATAAGAAATTCTCCTGGTGAACAGGTTGCCATTATTGCTGCCTGGATTCCACAAGTAGTACCTCCGACAAGAAACCATGTCTCTGATGATCCAAACAATTTGGCTGCTTCTGTTTGTGCTTCTAATATGGGTCCTTGGGGACAGAAAAGGTTGTCAAGTTCTGGAAGTTCGGGTAGATCATGAACATATGGTCTTCTTCCAATGAGTCGAGTCATCGAGGCAGGAGCGGCATGGCCTCTGTTATGTCCAGGAAAGTGAAAAGAGGCGGCATTTTCTTCAGCTGAGGCTTTCAATGCACTGACTAAAGGAGGCAGGCCACTCTGCTGAATCTCTGGTGAATTGCTGCATTCATTGGGGTTGTTTGTGATTGATTCAGCGCTCACTGTCCCAACACTCTCGTATTTCCCATATTCTGGCAGTGCAATGCTTCTTTCCTGTAAAATAATTTAATGAATTGTTACTGCCTGACAAAACCCAATGCCATGAAATATAGTGTAGGTCATAATGAGGCTGTACTAATGGATAAACAACATTTCATTTTAATTCAGGCCTAGCTAATCTTATTACCCGAAGGGAAGCCTTGGCGCAACGGTAAAGTTGTGGTCATCTGACTGAAAGGGCACGGGTTCAAGTCTTGTGTAAAAAACTGGGTAAGTTTGTGCTCAATACACCAAAAGGGTGGGACCCCTTCCCCAACCCTGATTATGCGGGAGCTTTATGCACCGAGCTGCCCTTTAGTTAATCTTCATACCCCAACTAAACTACATTAAAAATTATAACATATACATTATAGTGTAAACAAAGATCAATTTTACGCCCATATCTTGTTACCTTAGTCTTGGATGTACTTACTGAGATTGTTTGGATTGACTTATTTGAGTTTATCTTCTGACATAAGCACTAGTGAGACTGTTCGGGAGACAACTTAAGACAAGTCCAAAAGTTGTTTTCAGCTTATTTCCATAAGCTCTCCAGAATAGCTTATGAAAACAGCTTATAGCTTGTATGAAAATAGTTTATCTTTTTGTTTTAGAAATAGCCTATACAGAAACACATACATACGATAAACGGTAAATGAAATTGTTTATCCAAACATGCACATAAGCTATGTCTATTAGTATTTAAAATAATAAATGAAGGGGACCTGAGATGAATAAGAGGGAATCGTCAATGAAGTCCTGAAATTGAATTCCTGCAAATAAACAGAAAAGGAAAATGAGAAGTGGGAAGTTAGAAACAGAAGAAGAAGAAAGAGAGATTGTGGTTAGCACTTACTGAAAAATGGGAAGGTGAAAACCGTTTTGGATTTTTGGGATTGAAAGGGGACGAGAGTGGAAGTAATAGTGAGAACGAAGTATACACCATTTTCTTCCACTTTTCATTAAGTTTTCGTTTTATTTCCCACAAAAAACTTATCTTTTCGTTTTAAAGAATTTTGACTTACCGTAAATAGGGAAATGCTCTAAAGTGTTTTTTTAATTATTATAATTCAATTGCTCTAGAGTGTTTTTCATTGGATGGAAGACCCCGAAAGGATTGGGTTAAACTAGATTGTGACAACGTGCATAAAAGCTTAGATAATCTATCGGGATGTGGCGGTCTTCTCTGTGATAGCAATGAAAATTGTTTGAATAGTTATGCTCGTAAGATAGGTTCATGTGACGCGTTACATGCATAGATGTGGGTATGTATATTGGTATGGATATGCCTCGGAGACAAGGAATCACACATCTACAAATGAAAAGCAACTCATCCATTTTAGTTTACATGGTAACGTAGAAATGTAACATCAATGGGAATGTTCCTACCTTGATTTGATACCTATTATAAAAACTTTTAAATTCTTATATATTATTCAAAATGTTTTTTTTTTTTGGCGATTCAAAATGTTTACAAAGAAAATATTAATTTTCACTCAAAATGAAAGTACTCACAATTATCATTATAGGAGTATGTTTTGAGTCACTCGAAAAGTAAAACCATGAAAACAAATGGTAATTGCTAGAATGGTCAATATCTGATCATGTCTTTGTCCCAAAATAACTAAATTATTTATAAAAAATATATTATTTTAAAATAATTGACACATTTTACTTTTCAATATAATATTAATTACTTTTTTTTAATTATAACTCTAATTAAAATCACTCTCAATTCAATATATTATTCCTATCTTATGATAATTGAGGATACATTAATACTTGACAAGACATTCAAAATTATTTTTTGCTCTCTTTCACTTATACAATTTTTATTAATAGATGTGAAATGAAAAAAAAAACGCAATTGCTATGTGACAGAGGGAGTATTGGATCTATTAGTATTTAGATCCTATTGTCAAAAAATGAATAATTGCACATAAAAATGTTAAACATTATTATTATTATTAGGGTTAATAGTGCTTTACCCCCTGTAATTTAGATCATTTCTGGTTTTCCCTCCTGTCAAAAATAAAATAAATTAATTTCATCCTTATAATATGAAGTTTTTTTGGTTTTTGATCTTCATGGAAAATTTCACCCCCTGTAATTTGAGAAAATTTAGGTTTACCCCCTTTTAATTTGAACAAATTTCGATTTACCCTCTGTTAATTTGAGCAAATTTCGGTTTACCCCTTACCATATCTTTGATTTTGTGCCGTCAAAATTCATGAAAGTCCAAAACCAAAAATATTCAAATTACAAGGACGAAATCCAAAAAAAATATTTTACAATGGGTAAAACCAAAAATAACCTATATTACGGGAGATAAAACACTATTAACCCTTATTATTATTTGTGTTCAAAGACATTTTGACTAGCAGTGTAAATTATGGTCGTGAAAAGGTTAAAATCATATCACCAATTTTTTCGTAAATTGGGTAACAGCTGTTAGATGTTGCTCAATGTTTATAACATTTAATTTAAATATTTTATATTATTGCTAATTTAATTAAATGAGAAGGGGTTGAGCTCGTAAAACAATCTCACTTTTCCTCCATCTATGTAGTTGTGAGCTAGCACAACGCTCTCCTCTAAGATTGATTGACGATCGTTCATGTGAACTGAGTTGAGGCATTGCTCTTTTACAAAATTAGTGATCATATCTTTTATTTAATATTAAATATGTAAACCTATGAATCCATGGTGATTTACATAGTGTTGACTGTTGAGCAATCTTGGAAAGGAGATTTTCCACTATCGAGATTAATTTTTATAGATATTTTAAAGTCTACACCCTCCGGTCACAAATCTACTTTTTAGGTTCATTTAATAAATAATGTATGTAGTCATTATAAAGATCACATACATCATTTATTAAATTAACTTGAAATGTTGATTTTTGCTTACAAGAGTGATCATAGTATATATCTTAATTCCTCACTCATTCAAATAAATGACATCATTGAAATTTTTTACTATGTTTCATCGGAGTTGTTTACATAACGTGACTAATTGAAATATCCAAAATAAATTTGGAACATCACGAAAGACAGTAAGTGGCAAGTTTGGTGAAATTTTGAATAATTTGTGTTTATTAGCAACGAAAATCGTCATTCCTACAGATTTTATAACTTTGTTAAAATTCTAACCATGTAGGGCCGGTCTTCACGCGTTACAAATATTGTTTCAAAATTAACAAAATACTATTATATTTGTATATCAACACACAAAGATTAGAGACTTGTGAAACAAAAATTGACTTACATAAATTAAAGAATCTTACATTTCAAATACACATGGATCTCTATGAGTTTGATAGATCCACAGGTTTTCTACATACATCCTTTATATTTCTATCTAGTAAATCTATATAGACCATATATTATATCTTGACCTAAAGAAAATTAAAGAATCGAAGAAAGCAATAAAATAATTCAGCTATCTATAGCTTTATGGAAAATAAAGGTATATGTGTTTTTGAGCAAGTATTTGAATGGAATAATGAATACGAATCAATGACCAGGGCCTTTAGGACTTGGTCCAGAAGGCAAACGTTGAAGCCAAATTGTCATTGTGTTCTTGGCCTGCTCATATGCTGATGTTTGAAGGTGATTAGCTCTTGCAAATGCAAACTCTTGAGAATTCCTTAAAACCCTACTTGCCTCCACCTTACTACTTTGACTTTCACTCATCAAAATAACCAAACAGATCATAACAATAGTGATCAAATTCAAAAGGGTACATGCCTTTACATAACTCATTTTTGGAAACTTTTTGTTAACTTTGCTTGACTTGAAAAGGGTGTATATATTATATATGGTTGCTAAGAAGTGCTACTTAGTAGTACTATATAGCTCAAAAGATAGCTATGGAGGGTTGTTGCTACTTTGTGGCTTGGTGTGGTGGAGTAAGGGAGCAGGGTTTGGTACATATTTATAGTGTGACAAAGAAAAGAGTTGTGTTAAATTTGTGCTCGTCTTTGTAGACTTAACCTGCTTTTTCGTGGACATTGCTTTGAACTTGAAGCAATTACGTGCTGACCAAGGACTTGGGGAAGCTGCCACGCAGCACCAAATAATGTTAGTACTCTTTTTTATTTATCTTTTAAATGCAAATGATATATACAATTTGGTTACAGATAATATAACATAATTACTTATATTATATAATATAGAATGTGATACACATTTACCTGGTAAGAGATTAATACATAGTTTCCACGTTTGAAAATGTCAAAGATTGCTAAAGTCTAAAGTTGAATATGATTATGATATCAGAAGTGCAAATTATGGAGGGTAGTTTTGGCTAATAGTATTGACAATATAATGGTGAGAATATAGTATGTTATGTCATGTTTGTAGTCGCGATTACAAGTCAGAAAAATTGAATTGACTACCAACTCTTTTTTTCATACTTGACTCTGTCTGAGAAAGTGAAAATGATAGGTTACCTAACAAATACGTGGTACTTGCAATTAATTTAACACTTAAACTTTATGTTGGTTATATTATATTCTGAAATTAATTACAAATGTATTTTTTGAAGGAAAAAAATCAAATACAAATGTAAGTTTTTTAAGGCAATTACAGATGTTAGTAGTTACACCTAACCTATTTGTAATTTTGTTGGGGAATTCTGTCACAACTTTGTCTTTGAGGCTTCCTTCCCTGTTTTGAATTCTACTAAACTACTCACCTTTACTTTACTAAAACCTAAGTGTGTTTGCTTTTTTTTAAAAGGTTTAATTGCAATATTGATCTTCTATTTTTATCATTTTGCAGAGTTTGCTCCCTATTTTAAAATTTAATAGTTTTGATTTCTCTATCTTATTTTTAGCCAAAAAATTGGTGAAGTGATATTTAAATGACGTTGTATTTGGTTTATATTAGATATAAATTAATTGTAATTCAAATTTTAATGAAATAATCAAAAACTTAAAAACATGTTTGGGATTGTATAATTTAAATTGTACTATTATATCTGCAATGCTCGGTTACTTTCCCTCACTTCACATTTTTTAAATTTACCTAAAAACTTCCAAAAAAAACTTCAAAGCAAAATCTCTTCTCATTATCTAAATTTTCAACTAAACTTAGTCGAATCCTTCAAACTAGAGACATTTCATGCAACTACAAAAAATGTAAAGTACACATTTTCTCAAATATTTGTAGTTTGATTGAATTATTGTTTCTTCTTTTGGTTTTTTGATGCCCTTCAGAATATAGAATCTGAATTGGAGAATTCATCATCGTTTCAGTTTCTATAATCTGAATATTGTTCAGAGATTTCAATTTTTATCTACTTTTCATTGTTTCAGTATGCTTGCTTTCAAATTATATGATAGGACCAAGATACCCCCTATTATGAAGAAGAGAACAAAGTCTGCTACTCGTCATCTTTTGCCCTCTCTTGTGAAGAAAAATACATTGCTATGTTGTGTAGAGAGATTAGATGAAGAAAAGAAGGTTCGAGCTTCGAGGGGTCTTGCCCAAACAACTCCTCCAACAAAGGTGATTGTCCCTCTGGGACCACCCCTTACGGCAATCATCCTTCCTTTGGCAGTTATTTTATCGCCTCGTCTTAATGAAGATGAGGATGCAGTGATGTCATAAGACATTTTTGAGTGAGTTTTCTCCGTCATATGCATTAGGCATTTATTTTTCATTTTGATTGTGTTTAATTGGCTAGATAGTCAGTCATGTGACATCATTTTGCTTAATATTAACTCGTATGAATTGTATTTTATCGCGGGTATATTACATTTTTTTTATATTATGTGTTAACACTTACGTATTACGTTTTGGATGATGTTATGTCTTATGTGTTTTCTATTTTTTTTATATTGTGCTCTATTTTATTATATTGTGTTATGTTTTCTTATATTATGTTCAGAAAATATATATCTTATGGAACTTTGTGCATCCTTGATTCAGATTATATAAATCAAAACAATATTTACTCGTTCAATTTATAAAATCTGAAGCTTGTCAATGTACCGATACCCATACTAAGAAAAAAAAGGTGTGGATAAGGGGTTTGGTACAATTCAAATCATGTAAACTAAACCAATCAAAGGCATGATTTTCCTATGATCAACAACGCACAAAAACTTTAATAAATTAATGTGTTTGGTTCATTTACACTCCACACCACTAAACCATGAACATTTATCCATTAGAAATGAACATTAACCTACCTATTGTTTACAACAATAGAGGGAGACCAATCAGTTTAAGATTTGTGTTGATGATACATTATCTGACTTGAAGGATCAACTAGAGCAAATTAATGATCCTCTCTACCACGCCAACACAAGAAGGATGATCAATGTTGAGTATTGTCTAGATGGACGCGTTCAATTTACCCAGATGAAGCTTCAGAGCAACAATGTGAGAATTGTGTTCTCTATATTTGATCAGTATAATTTAAAGGTACCAATCAAGTTAGACGCTACATTGATGAGTCTTGTTCAAGTTATTCAAGCAAGTTTGATTCAATCCAAAACATACGAAGAATCAGTGCATGCACAGACAAACACGGTGAAGAAATTAGTTATGTTCATCCACAATCTTGTTTGTGAGTAATTATGTTGTTGCAATTATTACTATAGTATTATTCCATTGAATTTATGATGTTGAACTATGTTGTGGTTCAATTATGTTATTATTCAGGTACAGGATAATTCAACAGCAATTTTTTTTTTATTCTAATAGATTCTAGTTTATATAATGTAAAATTTAAAAACACGCTTGAAATTATATAATTCAAACATCACAATTGAAAATTTAGAAGGCGTGCAAAAAACATAAAGGTGGGATAATAAATGCTCATAGCTTTATCTATGACACCGGAATCAAAAATTTCAATTTCGCATCGTCCTAATTCTGATAACTAAAATTTGTCAAAGCCGTCTGCAAATCAACATAATATTTCCTTTAAGTCGTAATGTAATGTTATCTTCCACTTCCCATTATTGAATACCAAATGTTTATTCAACTTCAAAAGTCAATAGTCTACATTTATACAAGTGTAGACCGAAATATGTTTTATAGTTTCTTCATTTTAGATTTCCTTCAAAAAAACAAATTCATTTTAGATCATTATGAACATTAACATCGAACATTAAATTAACGACTTTAATGTCCATATGCTGGTTTCTACTTTCTAACCGCAACGGAAAATTTTCCTATAATTTGAATTCGGAAACATTGAAGAATTAGCTTCAAACAAGTGCAGCCTTCTTGCTCCGAGTACTGCTTTTCCATATCCATGCAGATTTACGACTTAGGGTATAGCAAAATTTGAAAAATATGCACAGGAAACAAGCATTATTTGGATTGGCAAAATATACTTTATATTCTCCACATAAATCTGGCTATGAAGTCTGCGTAGTTATGTCGGTTCAAAATACAATGTAAGTATCGTAGATCACAAATAACAAAAGAGACAGTCGTATAGTATGAACATAATTGATCGTGTTGCTAACCTTGCTCCTCATTGAACATGTTTACATCCAAAGTCAGGAGGCAGCAAAAACCTGCGGGTCTGAGTCTGTTACTAAATGTAATATATCCAAGCTCTTTGCAAAACATGTTAAGAAAATATTTCCAGCTTTATGCTATGAAAATATCCTAACCGTATACATGTCAGGATAACATTATCAGATCAAAGGTGTTTATGTGTAAGTGTATCATGAGTTACAGAACACACAGCTAATATGCTATATTTTTTTATCCAAATTTGGTCACAAGTTAAATAATATTATCATGACTAGCCTTTAGCTGTACAATGTTGATAAGTGAATAAAGAACTAAATTCAAGCATACAATAATGACAAAAGAATTCCATACTTTAAAACTCCTTTGATCTTTGTCTCAGTTGATCAAGTTCCGTCTCAATATCAGCATCTCGAAATGGAGTTCCAGTCTTGGTGCTACTTCTTCCAGGAGGAAGCTCTCCTTTCTGCTTGAAGCAAACAGTCCAATGATGAAACAAAAAAGTATATGTAGAACGTTGGTAGAATTGTATGACAATTTCTCTTCAGATTTACTTTTTTGTGGCATAATATAATGCTTTTGGAAAGATAAATTATTCACTCCCTTCTTTCACCGGTTAGTCAACTTCTGGTTGCAAAATAGGAAAGGAAACAACTTGCAAAGACTTTATTTGACATATAAAAATTCATCCTATTCATACATACACTCTATTTGCTGTTTGAAGCATACCTTTGAGCTACCAGATAATTCTTTCTTCAAATTTGCAAGGTCATCATCAACTGACGAGCTCTCAAGCATTGCAAACTGCAAAAAAATCAACAATTTACGCCAATTATCACACAAAACTGCAAAAATATATGGGCACAAAAGAGAAATCCAAGAATTTCACATATAATTATTGTAATAAAGGAACAAGTTTAACAACTTTTACAACTCCAATGTCAATAAAAGCATGACAAAGTTGATGGATGAGGTAAAGTAGATAAAAATGACTCCTAATTCCTAAGGGTGTGTTTGTTTCAAGGTTTGTAATATGATTCCCGAGAATATGAGATTGGAAATGCAACATTTTGATGTTTGTTTCAAGTTTTGAAAATTTGTTCCCAGGAATGTTATTTACACATGATTTCTTCTATTGTTATTCCCATGCTTAGAGGATGGGAATCTAACATTCCCATGGGAATAAAACTCAACTTGCTATAAATTCTCACTACCACTAACATTTATTTCCATTTTTATTTTTTTTAATTAATTAATTTCTAAAACATTCCAAGGAAATCTAAATTTTTACCAAACACATGGGTAGGAATGTTATTCCTTGTAGTATTATTCCTAGGAATGTCATTCCAAGGAATGTAATTTCTTGCCTTGAAACAAACACACCCTAAAGAATATATTTTACTATGGATATGGATTAACACCAATATTTGGAAATTAGGCTTGTTCTTGAAGTTATTTGGGTTTTGATCCATAACTAATTAATTTCCCAAAGGAAAAGATTTACATAAAGAAAATTTTGCTAATAATTTGCTGAAACTCAATTTTTATTTATTTCCTCTAAGGGAATAAACAGCAAATGGAAGAGGAAAAGTAAATTGCATTGCTGCTGAATAGATTTCTTCTTTGTATATATAACGCACCCTTTGACATCTCATTTGCAGGTACTGAGAAACATAGTAAACCTAGCTATGTAAATATTACGATTTTAATTTCAATTATTTTAAACATCTTTACATAGGAAATATAAAATTAGGTTTGGGTCCTTTGATCCCATTTCTCATAAGAAATAAATTAAAATAAACCAAGGGTGTATTGGATTTTCTTGACTGTTTTTGTTTTCATATCTTCTTTCACTTTTAATTACAAAAATATCACATTGTTTTTACTTTCTTTTTTGACTTCAAAGTTTTGTATTAGAAACAAATTTTTGTTATCACAATTATACAAATATTTGGAAACAAGAGATAGAGTGAAAACAATGCGGCATTTTCATACTTAAATGTGAAAAGTAGAAATGATAACATAAATGTTTTTGCAAACCAAGCATGCCCCTAGGTTTTCTTTCTTTTCCATTTCTGCCATTTCAATTTCAAACTCAAAATACAATTCATAGATAGACACAAACTCATTTGGTACATAAATAGTCACTTACCTTCCCTTCAAGATCATCACTTGTCAACTGACCCAGAGCTTCAGCTTGGGACTCCATTGTCATAACTATTAAGATAATAGAAAATAATTAGAATGAAAAATAATTTCAAATGCAATGATGAAAGCACATAAAAGGCTAAGGTAAATAACCCTGCTGGACATGGAATGTAGACTGACGCTAATGTTCGCCTGTATTTTATTCCAATAATTGGGCCGTAAAATTTTTAGCATGTTTGGAACTGTTCGCTTTTGTTGTTATGACAGCAGCTACACTTATTAATTTATGATATGACAATCATCAGGTTCATCCTAATAAAAATATCTCAAGATCGTGCAATAATATATCCAACAACAACAACAACCAAGCCTTCCCACTAAATGGGGTCTGCTACATGGATCAAATTACGCCTTAATGTTCTATCATAAACCATATTTCGATCCAACTCATTAATCTCTAGATCTTTCTTAATAGTTGAAAACATTCAAAAAAAGTTGACCCACTATAAGCTTTAGGATGTCAGATTTTCTCTCAGATTTCAAAACTTGTTTATATACTGATAGGCAAATAGATGAGCAAAAAAAAGAGAGAGGCAGGAAAGGAAGCATAGAACTTCAAATATTTCTGTGGCATGTAAATGAAAGAGTACATTTGTGGGCAAACAAATTGTTTCAAACAATAAGTGCAGACCAGGATATAAGTACTATTTATGTATAGAGAGTGGACTCGTGAGTTTTCTTCTCACCTTTCTCTTCCATTTTTTCAAAAGCGGAAAGGGCACCACTTGTATTGACATTTCCTAGCATCTCACTCACTTTGGTTGAAGTCCTAAAGGAACGTCAACCAACAAGACATTACTAATAGAACCATAGAAACAGAATGGAATAAGATGGAAGCAAATGGATAAAAGATTTGAAAGACAAACTTTGCAGATTGAGCTCTGGCTTTTAGAGTATCCTTCTTCGACCTCGCCTCCTGAATTTTACTCTCCAAAAGCTACAAATTGAACAACTTACATTCAGAATTGAGGTAAATAATAAATATGAACTGCTTGTAATTAAAAATGCCTGTATTTAAACAGTGAGCTAAAATTGTTCAACCAATTCAATCGTTTCTAAACGGATATATATATATACTTATTCTCCCAAAAGCCTGGTGAACTGAAATATTATTGTATGTGTAGGTGGAAAAAGTTGCATAAATAAAGGTGAGGTAAATAAATTGATGTATTTTACAATGAAAAAACGTACAAGCATTGAAAACCATGGTTTATGGGTTCTAGGGATAATACATGGATGGAACATAAAGACTTTTGAAGTAGATAATTAAAACCTGACAGGCAAAGGAAAATAGGTTTTGGTTGGTAGTTGGTACAAATGAAGTTTGAAAGAAAGAAGCTGAAGATAAAAAAAAGAAGTAAAATAGCCTAGGCTTCACATACACCTATAGTTCCTTCCTTAGGCATCATACCTAGAATTTGGATTTCACCGTGCAACCAAACATGTAGCAATTTCTACAATACCTCCTAAAAATGATTAATATAAAAAAAGATTGCATTAAAATGTTGAAATACACTTCAACAGATTGAGAATGAACACCCAATATTTTACAATGCAGAAAGATGCTTCTTGCATCAACCAACACTAAAAGCAAAACTTGGATATCAAAAAAAAAAAAAAAAAGGAAACATCCATACATAAATGCAGATCAAACAATAGTTCATTATCGGGGGTGATTAAAATTACTAAAACAAACCTAGGGGAGTATAAGATGAGCTCAAGTAAATGTGTACTCATTCTAAGAACTGAAAATATAATTATGACCTGGTAAGGTTTTAATAATACAACCGCAATATAAAAAGTTAAGCTAAATTGAACTTTCAACTTGTACTTCCTTGATTCTACCGAGTCACCATTATGTGGCTCCATAAAAAGAGTCAGTCCGGCTATTCAGCCCAGGGTTTCAAGAACATAGTTTTGTGAAACATGGCATTTAGGTGCTTTAAGGTAGTGACTCTACTGAGAAAGAGAAAAAATTAGCTTACCCGTGTATTTGAGACCAGACTGTCAACAACACCCTTTTGCTGATCAAGTTGAGCTTTCAAAGAACTGGCATTATCCTGCAACATGTTAAAAGCATATAATGAGCTTTCCAATTATGTGATAAATGTTTGATAAGGCACTACTTTGAAAAATACATTTTTCTGTATCGTCCAACAAAATGTCAAGCTACATCAATTTCCAAAATTTTCAATCAACAACACTGTCATCAGCGTTTTATTTACATCAATATCTGACTTAAGTATAAACGTACACATCAAAGCACTTTAGAAAAGTTAACCATTGTGAGGTCTGCCATCATCTAAAATGTCTGAACTGACTTCAGCTAATCAAACCACATAATGACCCAAGGACATGACAACCAGAATGGTCATTTCCTTTCACAAACCTAAATATCTGGTTATGAGGTTATTTAAATTAGGAACACGGTGTAGAGTTCCAATCAAGGTTTTACCGATGCTCGCAGGAATGATAACTATAGCAAATGCAAACAGCAAATGTCTTGATATTGCTAAGCTATGTGAGGAGGACAAAGTACTGAACTACTGATTATATTGCAAACATGCGAAAGGAAATGGAAAGTCTAATAACTTTATTGATTACACACTGCAAATATAAACAATCCTCTTTAAAATCTAAAGCAGAAATTTACAAGAATATTAACAACCACAAAATTGAACAAAACGAAGACGTACTGCGAAAGATTTACGCCGCTTAAGTGCTTCACGAGCAAGATCTTCTTCACCTTTCTGAAGAGCAAGTTGTGCTTTACGATACCTACATCAGATGTGTAAAACACAAAAGTGGTATTCAAATGCCAAACACTGCAAGCGAATTAAAATAAATAATCGTTTCGTACATTACCACTCTTCAGAAGCTTGCGTTGCAGCCTTGTATTTATTTTCCATCCGTTTTTGAGATGCCAACACCTCAAGAAAGGGAAAAAAGAAACAACAATAAGATGGTTTTACAATAAAAATAACTGGCTATTTTGAAGTTAGTTTTAAGGCCTGTTTGGATTGGCTTATTTGAGTTTATCTGCTGACATAAGTTATATGAAACTGTTTGGGAGAACTTATGGAAACAGTTTATGATATGTTCATAAGCTGTTTTCAGCTTATTTTCATAAGTTTCTCAATATAGCTTATGAAAACAGTTTATAGCTTATGTTGTCAATAGTGTTGCTATAGCACAGAATTGCGTAACGGTTTCGTATTTTTCTATTTCTGAGTATTTATGTTTACTTCGTACACTGATTTTTAGTCTTTGCAATGGCGGCTATCCTGCTATCTGCTATACTGCCATAGCATTTTAGGGGGTAGGTGCTACACGAAGCTATCTGGGACTAACAACATAGGAAAATAATTTAACTTCATTTTATCTTTTACTATAGAAATTGCATATACAAAAATGCTTATGATGATAAGTGATTGTTCTATAAGCTGCCAATAAGTTGTTATTCCAAACAGAAGTTAAATATTCAAAACAATATATGAGAATGATAAGAACAGTTAATACACACAAGGATAGAACAGAAATAATAATTACCATAAGAAACCAAAAAAGAGAAGGTAACTAACTTGTGCTGTAGCTTGGCGCATTTTAGTCAAATCATCGTTCATTTCAAGCACAGCTTGCTCCAAAATTTTCTCCGGATCCTCAAACGAACTTACAATAGCATTTGCGTATGACTGCATTACTAAAATCACAAATGAGAAAAATTAAACCTAAAATCGCAAAAAGTGAAAACTACTTGTAGTAGATTAATTTCGTTCACCTTCACGACTCTCGTAAATCTTTCAAATAAGTTCATGCCGGCACCAATCGCTCCTCCACCTCGCACCGGCTTCGCAATCTTCATTCCTCTAAATTTCACGGTGTTTGCTGGAAGAATTGAATTAAGTAGTTAGATTAATGATTAATTAAGCGCTAAGCGTTGAGATTAAGTGAGAGAACCTGGTCTGGTGCCGAAGAAGGAAGTGGCGAGAGGCTTTCTGAGAGTGGAGGAAGAAGAAGATTGAAGTGGTGCCGAGGGTAATTGTGTAAATATTTGAAGTTTGGTGGCCATTTTTGTGATCGAGGAAGAGAAAATTGTTGGAGTGAAGAGAGTTGCAGAAGATAGAGTTGAAGATATTGCTTGCGATTTCGAGGACACTTACTCAATTCATTTCTCAACCTTACGAAAGTGATTCCTCTCGTTCTTCGATGTTTGCGAACTCCTTTTTTCAATGGGCTGTATTTTTCCACTTATTGTTTAACCCCTAGTTTTTACTTATACACCCTCTCTTGCATTTTCTATTTTTCTCTTTTTCAGTGGTCCAAAACAATATATAGAGAGAGAGAAAAAAAATAAGAATGTAATATGAGTGTGAGATGCAAAAAAAATTCTTATGAACAAAAAAGATGCAAATAAAACATTACCTTCATCCTTAGGTATAAGTCCTCTTTCAAATAAAAACTATCCTTATATATAAGTTCCTATACACAAAAGAAAATTAAGCATACACTTCATTAATTTTTTATCAAATTATATTTATTTTATTTTTTTTTGCAGGGATTCGAACTCCGAACCTTGTATATACTATGCATTGTCCTTACCAACTGAGTTAAGCTCACAGGGACAACTTATATTTCATTTATAATAAGTGATTATGTTTGAGTGATGTTTATAATTGCGAGATAAACAATTATAATAATTTTGTATTATAACTGGTAGGAAATTTTCTATATATAACTAGCGAAAAGACGGGCAATCACATGCACGTCTTTCCGCTCTTTTTATTGCGCTAATGTTTGAAAATTATTAACGGTTTTTTTTATGAAACTTTGATTTTGATTAAAAGTAAAAATACAAATGTTTGTTGTATTCAATTATAACAAACTAAACTAACCATGTTTAATTTATCTATTTCAATTACACCAACGATATAACAAATAAATATAATCTAAATTCATTTTTTTAATGACACCAACAACAATCTTTATTATCCTTCAAAAAAAACAATCTTTATTATAGAAAAATTTGTTTAAATGTGTAATTGGGATAATTAAAAAGTAAGTATAAATATACTATCTAATTTGTTACACTTTTTAAATGATAAAGAAAAAATCAGACATATATATTCATATCGTGTTTGTTATATTTTTTTAATATTTAAATTCATTCTTATCTATTTGTTACATGTGTTATTTATTTGTATTAAAAATTGAGGGCATTTTTGAAAAGAGAAAAAATCAACCCAAAATAGCTAAAAGGGTTTGTTTTCTTTATATATATAGAATTGATACATTTCTTAAAGATACACTTCATTTATATTTCTTGGAAGGTTAATATTAACCTTTAGCTTTTCATCTTCTAAGATAAACGTATTTTCCTTGAAATCACAAACAGCTTCCAAAAAAATACTTCCTCCGTCCCATAATATAAGCAAAAAAAATAAAAAATCACACTTATTAAGAAAACTAAAACATAGTGTAACATAGTTTTCTGTGTTATCTTTTAAATAAGTTTTATAGGAAGATGCAAAAACAATTTTCATTGGTAGTTGATTATAGAGAAAACGAAGGAGAGCAAATTGCATGCACTTTGCATTTAATTTTCCTTTGGAAAAGATAATTTTTTTTTAAAAACATAATTAAATATGATAAAAGTTGGTCTTTTTTGCCTATAATTTGGGACAAAGAAAATTGGTTTTTTTTGTTTATAATTTGGGACGGAGGGAGTATGATATATCCTCAAAATTAAATCAAGAACAGTTACAACTTGGTCGAATATAGAAACGAGACATTTTTTACACACAAAAATTTTGATATTCTTTTTTGGTTTGTAGACAAGGTGGGGAAATATCACGTGAAACTCATATGCATAATTGTGAGGTCTCGTGTTCGAACATTGATGAAGGTGTCTAACCTAATAATATTGACATTAGCATTGTCAGTTGAGTTAGATCTTACTTGGAACAATTTTGATATTCTAAAAAACAACAAACAATCCCAAATTGAGCAATATAAACTAGAAATGAAAACATTGAGACTAAGGAAGCCAAATTTGCATCATATTGAAAGGCTTTTCTTATGATCATAAGCTGACTCCTTGATTTTATTTTACTTTTATCCTTGTAATCCAAAGCAAATACACTCACTCACCTTTGTCATTTTGTATATGTACTTCAAAGAGCATCCATCAAACTCTATGCATTCAATTGACATATTAAAACAAAAAATTAAACGAATCGCACAAAAATGAACTAGCAGTCAAATAGTTGGTATCCTTCAAAATAAGTTCACCCTTTTGCACTAAATTTTTTTACAGTTGATATGACCAGTAAATAAATACATCTTTTGTGGGATAACATGACTCATAAATACCAACAGATTCAATAGCAACATTGAAGCACGAAGATCACAGCTTTAGAATCAAGCTCAAGTCAAACAATTTGACTATCCCCGGCACTCCACTAATCTACACAAGAAATTTGCAATCCACTGTCTGAAACTGTATTTGATCAATCCATAACACCTAGCAGCGCCAATATTTTCGTCCATGTGTTCCACTTCCGAAGAGCTGGATTCATTTTCATCACCAATAAAAACAATAGCATTTTCTTCTGATGTTTGACTTTGCTCCATTATTTCGCCAATTGGTTCATCGTATACGAGATAAACTATTGTGTTCTCCACATGGAAACTGTACTGCTCAAAAACAAAAACAACCTCCACTTCGTTTCCAGGTTCTATACTTGATACTACTATATGCCCCTCCGCATTTTCAAAGGAGACTAATGCCTCTCTCTTGTAGACCTGAATGGTAGATTTGGTGTAATTTTTCACCATCACATTTTTAAGGCCATCTGAATCTGATGCTATGCTAGCAAAGGTCCAAGAATCAACAATGCAAATCATTGTTTTCAAGACACGGCCTTCCACTCGAGGTACTTCAAAAATTACTGAAGAGCCTTCACAGTAGAAGGTGAACCTGTTTGGATAATTATCACGGCGGAGGAAACCACCATAATGCTCTTTGTTATTCATAATCTGTAACAGTGAAAACAAACTCAAATTTTATTAAACAATATACTGATGTCATTTTTTCATCAATTGAGGAATTAGTTTTCTATTTCCTCATAAGATAACTAATCATATTTAACAATGCACAATGTTCTTTTTCAAAATATTGGTGATTTATATTCCAAATAATAACTAGCAGACAGTAAGAATCCGTTACGTTCTTACGAGTTAAAGCTTGTTAATTTCGAAAAACAAATGGAATTATTAGGAATGACAAAAAAGATGTGCTGTAAAAATATGACATTGAGTTTATTCGATACATGTAAGGGAGAGAGTTCTATGTGAAACCTGTAAAATGCGCTCTTTCAACATATTGGTGACTTGGTAATTAAATCCCATTGAATAAAAAGAGATCTCAAGTAAGTTTTAGATCCATAAGAATTGTCTAGGAATAAGAAGTGTTCTGCATAAAGTTCACAACCATTCAATATATGTATTACATCATTTCGGACCATCCCAATAAAGAAACAAGCTATGTCTAGGAATATATCTTTCTGAGTATCATCATTTAATGCATCATAGCTTATTTTCAACTTCTTTTGTACTTGATCGTTGGGAATTGTTTTGAGTTTGTCCAATACATTCTCCCATTCTGTTACCTCCCTATCAAACAAATATGACCCAAGCACTTCTAGAGCTAGCGGCAATCCTCCAGAATACTCAACTACATTTCTGGAAATTTCAGCAAAATCATCTTTAGGGCTTTCTTGCTTGAATGCATGCCAGCTAAAAAGCTCAATTGATTCACTTTCACACATTTCTTTCATTGTGTATATTTGATCAACTCCATATCCTCTAAGTATGTTCACATCTCTAGTGGTGATAATTATTCGACTACCTGAACCAAACCATTGACGTCTTCCACACAAAGCATTCAATTGATCCAATATATTCACATCATCAAGTACAATAAATACTTTTTTTTGGCAGAGTCTATCCTTTAATTTATTTTTTCCTTCCTCGATATTTTGAATCTTGGTCGTCGTTTCTTTGCAAACATCAAAGAGAATTTGTTCTTGTAAAGACACTTGACCAACATTTTGTTCGCAAACTTCTCTAATATTTGCCACGAAGCTCCTACCTTCATAATTGCGGCCAATTTTATTGTAAATGGCTTTTGCAATGGTGGTTTTGCCAATCCCTCCCATACCCCACATCCCTAGAAGTAGAACATCTTTTGATTCTTGGTAGTCTATCAATTGAAATTGATTTTGCCATTGTTGGAAGGGTAGCAGCTCACTCGTATGATGCGGTCTTTTTTTGTCTAGCAGTTGAATCATATTCTCCACTCGAGGTTCAACTCCCACTGGATTATTAGCAACAAACAAGTGTGTCTTGTCTAGCAAACGCACAATTTTTTCAACAATATCCTTGATAGCCTCACTTTCATTCCTGTTAAAAACCCAAATATAGGATCATCTATTAAAAGTATTTAACACTGTATTTGAACTACATTAACGATGTAATAACTGATGAAAAGTGCACACGGTGTCCATGTCAAAATAACATTTTTCCAAAGGTATGGGGAAATTTGATAAATATATATATATAATCCAATAGATAACTTTTTTTCTTTCAAAATTGTTTGCTAGAATGAATGCTTGTTGAATTACATGAAATGAAGCACTACAAACCCTGCAACCCTGCTGCCTCACGAAGTGTGGCTGTCCAATTCCTTCTCAGCATCCGAAGTGGTGACTCTTCTTTATAATGTCCTTCTCCTTGCGCCTGATTTGTTAGTATAGTCAAAAGACTTTGGAATGCTTTACCAAACTTTCCTTTTTGGTGACGAACTTCCGATGGATCTACATCATAGAACACTGGCAAAACAATCTGCCTTATGGTTCTATGACACTTCATTATCTTCACCAACTCATTCAAACACCATTTTGAATCCGCGTAATGCTTTGAAAAAACAACCACAGCAATTTGAGATTGTTCGATTGCTTCAGGCAGCGATTTTGAAATGCGAGCACCCTTGTAAATCGAATCATCGTCCTTAAAAACGTTGATTCCAGCATTTAGAAGAGAAGCATTGAGATGTGCGGTGAAAGAAGCACGAGTGTCCTCCCCTCTAGAACTTAAGAACACTTCATAGCTTCTAAATACTTTCAACGGACTCTTCCTTGATCTGCGATCAGTGGAAAATGAGTCTTCGTTATAGAAGGAGGACATGGTTGGATGAGAGGGAATTGATGAACTAATTGTTGATGATCTGCAAACTAAACAGTAAAGGTGGCAAGCAATGTTGTGAATGTAATGCCTTAAGGAAGAAGGCAACAAGCCTGAAATTTAAAATGAAAGATGATTGAGTGTCAACTGTTTACAACATTAATTTAAAACATTTCATACTTAAATCTGACACATTTCAATTAAAAATTGTTAACACAAAGTAAATGGTTGTCTTTATCAAAAAAAGTCAATGAAGTTGCAGCACAAAAGCCATTGGTAGGATCAAACGACAATGATATTAAGAAAATAACCATTTGGCCATTAAATTATAGTAAAACTTTAACAACATAATCATTCATATTATCAATATACTTTAAAATGGCCACTGAATTAACAATATATTAATGAGTTTGTTGCTATGAATTTAATATCATTCCCTCCGTCCTTAATATAAATATCATTGAGAAAAATTTGTCTTCAAATATATGTCTTTTTTCAAACGACTAGATACATTTATTATATTTTTGAAACATAAACCTGATTAATTTTAGTCAAACAAAACTTACTTTTTAAAAAGAAATATGAATTTAGGAGCTAGTATGAAGTAGTCCTTAGAGACTTGTAACCTAATCTACATAATTTTAGTCAAACCAAACTTACTTTTTAAAAAAAATATGAATTTAGTCAAAAGTTTTTTACTAGGTGTATTTTTTTTTGGAAAAATTAATTTTTTTCCTAGGAGGTGTATTAAATAAATGGATGTGCGGATAGCAACTGTCCAGGCTCTAACTCTGACTCTTTGAATGATTTATCTATCTGCCACGTGGAAGAGTGTCTTTGGCTCTGAAAAAACACACACCACAATCCAATGTTCCAATGTTTATTGTTCAAACTAGACAAACTAGATTTGGTTTATCCATTCCATTTGCAAACAATAACATCATCACCACATGACACAATATTACATCCTTGGATATGCCTAGCATGGCTTCCTCTCTTCTGCTTCCACTTTGTAAGTCCTTTCACTTTCTCTTTTCCTCACTATCCAACAATGCATAAATAATACTGAGTGATTGTTAATTTATATTTGATTTGTTCCTTTTTTTATATAGATTCTACTTGTGGTAAAATTCCTTCTCTTACTGCTCCTCAAAGCATTTCTGTTGAGAAAATTAGAAGATTTGCTCTTAAAGTGAAGTCCACAGAGACAAGGGATTGCACTGCTAATGATATGTTTAATATCAATTCACGTAGAGACTTTCTTGGATTATCATTAGGAGTCTCTACTCTATTCATCCATTCATTTGATGCTGCCAATGGAGCTGGCTTGCCACCAGAAGAAAAACCAAAGTTATGTGACAATGATTGTGAGAAAGAGCTTGAAAATGTATGGTGAGATTACATAGTTCCCTTTCTATGCCTTACCTGTGATTAATGTCTCTATCTTGCTCAGAATGCATTCACATTCCGTGCAGTTGCGTCACCTTTAATATTCCCTGACAGAAGCTTTGTTCAGTGGCATAAAATTTAAGAACTAATATACTTGTGCAGTGTCTAATTCTGTCAAGATAAAAGTGCATGAAATTCAAGATAACCATTAATATCGATAGTTAATGATAATGACTTACACTGAGTATTTTATGCATGAAGTTACCTATGGTAACTACTGAATCAGGTTTGCAATACAAGGATATTAAAGTTGGGCAGGGCCCTAGTCCACCAGTTGGATTTCAGGTATGTAAATTCTTCTGACCTGTTCAGTTTCCCTTGTATGCCCGTCTCCGCCATTTCAAAAATGCAATCAATGCCAATTTCGAATGAGAGTAATGCCTAAATACTTAATTTGTATCTTAGGAATGAAAGCAACTGAATCTTTTTTCCCTAGGAAATGACATGATGCTCTAAATATTATATTTATTTTCACCTTCTAGGTAGAAAATACTGAACAAATATTGATGATTTCAGTGCCTGATAATGATATGGGATTGCTATCAACTAAGTTCTTCACGATAGCAAATGTCTCTGACTCTCTGCAAATGCAATGTGCCCATCTTTGCTTCCTTTTCAATCTAAACTAGATAATGTTTGAAGTTACCTTATCAAATGATTAATATATTATTCACTTTTTAACCTTGAGTACACTTAAAAGATGACTTTTGTCTGTAGTAAACTCCTCTGTCAGCATTTTATCTGTTCTCAATAAAGCAATACTGACTACATTTTCATGTGCCTTTCTGATAGGTGGCTGCCAATTATGTTGCAATGGTTCCATCTGGACAAATATTTGATAGGTATCCACCAATTACAAAGTTCTATCACTCTTTCGTTAGTCCTTAAATTACAAGATGCCAGCTAGTGATGTTTGCTGATGTATATATATGATAAGTCTTGTTTGAATTGAACTTCGTTCGGAGTGAAATATAAGCAAATTTCACCTCATGTTAATTTCTTCTCTCCTAATAAGATGTTGAATTGTGCTATTAACAATATTCTACAGTAGGCCACATTCAGAAAACAGCAAGTACTATTGGAAAGCTTTGGTGTTTTAACTTGATAGTTCCTTTTTTCCAGTTTTCTGTCACCTTCTGATTTTGGTTTTTTATGCTGTCCTCTTTGAACCCTTGATTAAAATGCTCACTTATTATGCTCTTTGCTAAGAATGAATCTGAAGCTTCTGAGTATGACCCTGACTAATGTGCATTATGTGTTGTTCTTTTCCCCCTCTTTCAATTTTACAGTTCATTGGAGAAAGGCCAGCTTTACATTTTTCGTGTTGGATCTGGTCAGGTAAACCCTAAATGTTGGTTTGAGTGTTTTTTAAGCTCAAGAATCATACTAAATGTTGCTTGAAATACAGTAATTTTGAGGCCTTAGTGTTTAATAGTCCTTTCCAAAGATTAACTGATTATCAACGCGATGGGATAACAGGTGATAAAAGGACTCGATGAAGGTCTTTTGAGCATGAAAGTAGGAGGGAAACGTCGGCTGTACATACCTGGATCAGTAAGCTTCTTTCTTGATTGTTGACACACAGTAGATTCCCTCCACCCTACTTTTACCTGTATGCCAATAACATCTCCCAACATAACAAGATTCAAAACATTAAACTGAAATTTGTGTTTTTATCCAATATAAAGCTAGTGTATGTTTCTCAATCACTCTGTAGATCAGATTCATCATTTTATGAAGCAATAAGATTGCTGAGCTACATAAAAATCTTACAAAAGTAACAATATTTGTGTTTAAAATTAGTTGACTTTTGATTGAAAAGGTGTATGCATGTTACAGGACAATTGCAAAATGCTGACAATTTATTTATAGATTGGATTAATAGTTAATTCTAATTGTTGGCTATATGTTTTTGTTTTTGGCAGTTGGCATTCCCAAAAGGCCTTAATTCTGCACCAGGAAGACCAAGGGTGGCTCCAAACAGTCCAGTAGTATTTGATGTAAGTTTGGAATATGTACCAGGACTTGACGTGGATGAGGAATAAACTTAGGTTGTCCATTCCACCTTGACTGAACGCAGTCAACCCAATTTTATCACCATCACTATCTTATACAATTGTTAATTCTTTTGAGGAATAAGCTTAAAACTTATAGCTATGTAGAGTGTAATACTGTTTGAAGTTTATGATGCCAAGTACATTGAAGCTGAATCTTCATTGCGTATAATTTTCAATTTTCATACCTAAAATGGTATTAAACATGTCATCGATAGTATATCAGGGATTCTCTGGTCTCCAAGAGGAATATGATTTATTATACCTGAGCTTTTGGTCAAATGGTGGAACTTCCAACCATATTAATAACCAGAGAACAGGGAACATATTAACGGTTTTGTTGAGCATGTATTGCATTTGGGTGAGAAATCATCGTGTTTGATTCATCTATGTCAGCATATTCAATTCTCTCCAACCAAACACTATATTAAGATATCTCTACAAGTCATATTTGTACAGGCATACATTAGAAAAGAACACACTTGTGGATACAAACTGGGTATTTGATGCTATTCTGGAAAATATATAAATAATAAATACAACAAAATTGAGACTATCAGTTATTTGTCTCTCCTTTACAAATCACTCAATTGGTTGAAAAAATCGTGCATTGACAAAAAAAACAGCATACACTAAGCAAGAACAACACTGATGGAAGCAGGGAGAGGTATAATTTGAAGGAGAACTAAATTCAGAAAACCACAATTGCCAGCTCAGCTAGCGAAATGGCTTGGAGAGTTGTTGAACATGCTGTGCCACATAAATGCCCGGGAAAGCACCATCTCAAGGTCCTGGTGAGTCCAGTTCTGAGTTGGAAGGTGTTGAAGGAACATTACCAACTCCTGGAATTCCAAGCTCTTGAGTTTGTCTGACCACTGAAGGAAAAATATATATACATTCAGTTTCTAGTTTCTATGGGTTAATCATTGATAAGAGTGAGAAGAGAGTGTAAATAATCTAAGCAACCATACAAAATACAGCAGGGAAAAAAGAAATTCTCAACAAGTGTATGTGCATGCATGTCGAACTGGACGTAGACAATTAGGGAATACAAGTACATCCATAAATGCTAGAATTGCATTCTTCATTATGTAACTTCAATGCACATTGAAAACATCCCGATACAAAAGGAATTATCTTCGAAAGCCATTTATCTTAAATAGCAAAAGTGGTTCAAAAGCAAACGACAAGTTTGTTTTATTGCGAACAAAACTGGAAATCAGACTCAGCATTATCAGCCGGTATGTACCGGAAGAGGTAAAAACTACACATTAACAAGACCAACAAGTACCATTCCTGAACAGCATGACTAGGAGATGAAATTTAATTCAAATATATTATTTTAGTGAAAAGGCCAAAGTAAGCTAGCTCACCGTGAGAAGGAAACTGGCAAATATATACACAAGGAAATCTGGCAAGGCATCTCCTTCAGCTAGATATGTGTCCCAAAGGCGTGTGATAAGATCGAATGGTATCTAGTTATCAAATCAGATAACAGCCTTAGTAACAGCATAAATCAATTCATGTTTGTCATAGTCCATTTTACCATTCAGACACTTAATCATTGAAACATATGAAGTTGTTCTTGAGAAAGATAGGGTTTGGATTAGTTTTTAACTTAACAAAAGCTTCTCAATTAAAATAATTGTATGGTTCTTCACCTCCAAAATTAATCTTGTATATGTTTATTGACAAATTACAAGAAAATCATCTGAAATATTGAACTGCATGACTAATTTCAACTTATATGGTTATACAAGAAACTATTATTTAAAAAACTCAGTAATTATAAGATGTTCATAACATTTCGTTTTCCACAAGTGCTTCTGGAAACTTCATTCAAGCTGACTCAAATTAACCTACTTATAAAGGAAAAGATTGTCAGGGCAAACCTCGCGGATCAAAAGACAGTTGAACCACCGGAAAGCAAATTGAAGAAATTCAAGTCCCTGATCCTCTATATGTTGTGAAACAGGCTCTGGCACAGTTCAAAAGTTTCAACAGGACACGTCAGATCAGATTATATTTCAAAGATATACGAATAATAGTACGGCAACAAAAATAATGATCAAGTTTGTTAATTCATATCAATGAATTATGTATCTTTAACCAATGGATAAATAAGATGATGATGATCAACTTTCGACACTATTTGAGAGTACTTATACTCTTAAAACTTAAAATAATTATTAATATGAGAGTATTTTTACTCTAAAAACGTAAACTAATCATTAATATTACTAGAATGTAGAATTAAGAACACTATTTGAAAATAAAAAATGAAAACTTGAGAATAGAAATGGTATGAAATCCATAAATAGGTGGTGAGGCATTTAAGTTCATGAAATTATAGCAATGCTTGAAGGAAAACAAAAGTCCTGAGAAAAAAGTGTACCATCTATCCTCCTGACCAATTCCTTCAATTTAAAAACAAGCCTCTGAATTCCAGGTTGAGCAAATGTGTAATGGTCTTGCATACCGTCAAGCAACTTTGACAAACACCAGTAGCAGTCAGCCTCTACATTAGAGATTTTGTCTGAAGATAAATCAGACATTGACCAATCATCTATACCCCCTTCTAAGTGTTCTGATATAAAAACAACTAAAAACGGTGTAACAAGATCATTTATCCCCTGAACATATCCACTTGCAGGATGTCGAATGGCCCTGACAAAAAATTGAAAAATTATATAAGTAAAATCAAACCATTTCTAGAATGGAATATGTGACTATGCCTCTTCTAAGATTCACCAAGAGTATCATTCAGTACCATACACAGTTAACAATTGAATTCATATGTACCAGTTTACTTAAAGGAGATATAGCAACAAACAAATTCTAATAACGAGCAATAACACCGTCTGGTAACTTTTTTTGTACCAGTACATGATTAAGTACAGTATTTAAAAAGCAAGTAGAAGTCCCATCTTCTAAAACCGGTATAACATACGATGCATAGCGCTCCTGAATTATTGTCATACCAGTAATGGATACATGTCAAGTACCAGTATCTAGTGGGTACACAATGGTACATACTAACATACCCTAATACTGGGGAAGTTGTGATGTATGACTTTCTTAGCCAAGCAGCTAAGAGTCATCCTTCACCTAAGAAAATTATCCGTGACAGAGAACACTAGACTAAGAATATTGGGGCCAAGAAATGGGTAAAAAAATATTTTACCATGCATAAAGAATACGTTCCAATGATTTCTGAACTTGCTGTTGCTGGAAGAATGTAACGTCAGGTACAGTTCTTGGACAATCAACAGCAATCTAACAAACATACAATGGCAGCTGTTAAAAAGAATAATACTGTTTCCACAAACAATCAAGATAAGAATATATTAGAGCTCTGAATACCTGGCGAAGCATGTTGACCTCATCATCTGAACGTTCTGAATCAGGAATATCATAATACTGAGAAATACAGTCAAGATACTCTCCGCGCTTCCTTCCCAGAACTCCCTCCTTTCTATCTGAATTAGGTGGTTCATATCCCTGTTGTCAGTTTATCTTTAAATTTCAAGGAAGACAAAAAGTTGTCTATAAGAAGGTATGATGGGAGGTTAATTAGTTAGACCCCTTAATGATTTTCTATATAACAAATACACTATCTTCTTTTCTAAAATCTCCCTCATAATCTTGTTGCAAAACATTTATGTGGCCAGCATCAAGGTCTCTTGTAAGAGAATAATTCCATGGCTCAGCCTCAATGAACAAAACTTTTATGTTAAGACATCAATAAATAAAATAAGAATCTACTTCTCTTAAAAACTTAAATGAGCTCAACAGTTCCTTATTATCATTCTTCATATGACTTAGGGCAGTGCTAAGAGCATAAGCTAGTGCGAGCAAAATAGAGGAAGGTCCATAGAGCTTACCAAGAGGAGTCTCCACACTTTAGGGCGCATATAATCTGGAACACCACTCCAAGCTAATTCACGCAATTTGTCTACAATATGGATGTCAAACTGTCAAGGATGAAATATTTTACACTGGTAGGCAAAAATAGGTTTCCATAAGGCTTAACATCTTAGCAATACGAAACTGATAAAATTTAAGCAGTATCATAAATTGTGAGCAAGGCTCGATTTCTGTTGCAAATTATTTTGAACCTTGCTGCCAAAAAATATCAATAGGCTAAGGCAACAATAATGCGGGCAGTTAATCAGAGCACACATCTTTACATGCAATACAGTTAAAAAGTTTTAGATAAAAGAGGTAAGAGAAAGAAATAAAGACGTGAAATTGTGATTGTTATGATGGGGCGGTGATATGGAACACTGCGGATCGATCTTTATTTAAGATAATATTAACTCCAAATCCAGATTAAATAAAGAAATAAATCATAAAATATAAACAAATTTGAAAATTAATCCTTAGAAATAATTTGAGATACTCTAAGATAAAATCAAGATATTATTATTCATACTGTCTAACAACTACAATAATCAGATATGGTCATTTAGGAGTAACAAGGAAAAGACGATCAGCCCAATACATAGGAATATTGAAGTATGAAAGTAAAATACCTAATATAACCACTGTTCCAGAAAGCACCTTATTGAACTTTGTAATCCTTGCCGAATCTGTAGCTCTAGCGCCAATGGTATACTTGCGGGTGTCTTCGGATAAGTTTTCCCCAAGGGAGGTTGAGATTTTTAACTTACTAACATTAGAAGCACTAGCTGATTTACTTGTACTCTGAACTTCCTCCTGTATTAAGAATAGAAGTATCTGCTAGGTGAACTAATCCACATCAAACTTATAGAGACATATAAGAAATGTTATAATTAAGAATACGAAGATCACCTCTACTGCACCAGATATCTGATCACTTGTGCCAGCATCGTTGTGTGAGAAACTCCTTTTGTAGAATGTTGAGGATACCTTTGAGTTCAAGTTATCAGAAGGTTCTGACCTTCTGCTCATCAATACTTTACCGGGCATGCTACGACCTTTGAGCAACCTTGATTTAAAGAGAACATAAATTGATATCAATAACTAAACCGAATGTGTGTGTCTAGTTCTCTGGTGACAAAAAGAGACTATAAAGTGGCTCATATTTTGATAAATTTATGTAAAAGTAAGTCCATGTGTTCCTCAAAGTGATTCTGAAGACTTAAAAATTATTTTGGTATATTTGAGGTTCTTTATTAGAATTGTTTTTGTCTCTGTAATTGATTCCGACCTAAAGTTAGGATTTGTAGTTTGTGGCTCTAAACATATTCAATTCACTTTGGCGTGCGTGAACGTATCGAAACATTAATCATTTTACCTTAAACTTGTTTTAAACTACAATCAGTTTTACAAAATCAATTTTCGCGGCCATAGAGCCAAACACACTCACTAAGCTTAACAATAAGCTGAGACTAAATAACAATGTTTGATTCAATAGCTCAAAATCTCATTTTTGAAGGTAGACAGATTTCTTTTGTCTCTCTCTCATAAAAATGAATCCTAAAAATTAATAAAAGAAAAGAAAAAAGTAACATAATTTCAATAAATGAATGAATGAATCTAACAAAGAGGGAGACATGTTATCGTAATAATGCGAATCAATTTGAATAACCAGTGGATCATGATGGAATGGCGAGATCTGTGTGAATATGAGAAATTATTATTATTACCCTTGAACGTTTCGTAGGGTCTGGCTGAATCTGGAATCAAGAGCAGCAACAGTGTTGTTGTTACGTTCATGATTTTCTCGTGGAGGCTTGTTCATCGTGATGCGATGCGATGCGATGCGATGCTTTCTGAAGATCAATTCAATATTCAAGAGACAGCTACTTGGTTTGCTTCACGACATAACCAAACAGAATTTCCATCTAATCTATTACCGCCAAAATAAAACTCCAACATTCTCATTTCCCATTATTATTATTATTAGTTTTTTAGTACTACTAATCTTATGCTTATTACCCTATCTTCTTCATTTATCACAACAATTTGGATGACATGGTAAACATGATTTAAATATCTCAATTCTAACCACAATTGTTGTTTGTTGGGTCTAACATCATACTCATATTTACTGTCTCACTCGCCTTTAATGAAATTATGGTTAGTTAAATGAATTTGAATTATGCTCTTTACCCAATATAAATTGCTCGCTCCCAATTGAAATCTTAAAATTACTCATGCGTGAGTTAACTCACGTTGTTTATGTTTTTGCGTGACTTAAGTTACGTTGCGTGGGTTAAGCCATATAAAAGCAACATAGAAACATAACTTCAACCATTTTTAAACTTCTCAAATACGATTTTTTTTTCCTCCAGATGCGATTTTCTTCATTCTTGCGCCATTCAAAATGAATTTCTCCCACAATATCAAGTAAATGTTGCTTATCCTACTTCATTGCTTCTTCTTTTTTTTGTTGAGATTTTAAATTTTTTGAAAAAATATTTAAAAAAAACATATTGTTATTTACAACAACTTTGTGTGACATTCTTGTTTTCGACACAGCTCAGCTGCATCTTAATTATCACTTGACATTTTAGGGTTAGGATCGTACGTTTGGGCCTAAAATTTATCTAAGCTAGTGTATACAAGGGTTGAGGAATATTATCTATATAAGTCAAACAAAAATATCAACGAATAGTCTATAGTTCTATAAATATAACAACCAAACTTTTATATTTTACTAGACTCTTGATCCGTGCTATCGCACGGGCCCTACCGAAAAGAAGTAAAACGAATAAGTTGCAACAATGTAAACATATATAGATAATAGAAGTTTTAACAAAATTTAAAAATATGTTCCCTTCTACGACAACAATAGCAACAAAATGAAATGGTAGCATACATAAAAAAAAGGTTTGAACTTTAATCATCAAGATACATTACGAAAGACTTCGTGATAAACAACATTTGAGGTCGTATCAGTATTCTCTCCATCTCCATCAACGATTAGTATTTTCAATCCTTGTTTTGAAGTGACCCTTGAGATTGCAACGTACAGCTAACCATGCGAGAACACAGGACTCGGCACATAAATCCCAACACTTTTAAGTGATTGCCCTTGACTCTTGTTGATTGTCTTCAATGCTTGCAGAAGCTGTACGACCTCAATCAATGACAACTTCATGGTTAAAGTTGTGCGAATAAGTCATCTCAATTAATGACAAAGGACCATGCGTAACACAGTCATCAATGCTTGCACGGTGAGTTTTTAGAATATAACAGCTGAGCAATAAATCCACAAAGAGAAATGATATTTGAACAACCATTTTTGACAACTTTTGTGACAACTTTCTCTCTCATTCTCACATTGTCATTCTACTTTCCCTCTCTATTGCTTTGATTTTTGTGTCACTACCTAAATTTCTTTGTATAATTTGGTTGTCAAACAAGTTGTCACAAGAAATGGTTGTTCAAATAACATTGCTCATTCACGAAACATCTGCACCAAATGCATTAATTGAGATGACTCTGCATATACTAACAATACTCCTATTTGCACAACTAATGTGACTCTTCAAAAGACATGATTGTGAAGTAGCAATAAATGTCACAAGAAAGGGGGGTTTGAATTGTGACCATTTTAAAAATTATTCATGAAACTTAAATAAGTATACATGCTCAAGAAAATTCTTGGTTAATGTGAGTGGTAATAAATATTATAATATTATGACCAGAGAACTCTGGATAATGAAATAAATAGAAGGACTGGAAAGTTCTGGAATAAAAGACTGGAATAAATAAAGCAGTAAAGGACCAGAAAACTCTGGATATATAACTGAAATAAATAAAGCAGTAAAGGACCAGAAAACTCTGAATATATAACTGAAATAAATAAAGCGATAGAGGACCAGAAAACTATGGATATATAACTGAAATAAATAAAGCAGTAAAGGACCAGAAAACTCTGGATATATAACTGAAATAAATAAAGCGATAAAGGACTAGAGAACTCTGGAAATATTAAGAATAAAATAGTTAGTTAATAAATACGACGAGAAGGTTCTGGATAATTATTAACTAGTAGGTTAATAATTCAATTTTAGTTTAAGGACCAGAGCACTCTGGAAAATTAATATAGTTAGTTATAGGTTAAATGTGACGGCTAGAAATTAAGAGATGAGAGAAGAGAGAGAACACAAGAGATTTATCCTGGTTCGCCTAACCGGCTACGTCCAGTTCCCACACTCTCTTGAATTCACTTTAGGTGTATATATCAAACTCTCTCTCTCTCTCTCTCTCTCTCTCTCTCTCTCTCTCTCTCTCTCTCTCTCTCTCTCTCTCTCTCTCTCTCTCTCTCTCTCTCTCTCTCTCTCTCTCTCTCTGTGTGTGTGTGTGTGTGTATTTTACCATTCTAATTCTCTTTTCGCGGGAAAAAACATATATATCTATTTAACTTTACATCTTCGAGTGTGCGGACTACAAGTCCAAGGAGTTTGATTTCATTGGAACTGTCTCTTTCCAACTGCAGATATTTTCTTTTTATATAATCTTTAATAGACTTTAACTCATGATCCTCGTTATTACTTATCACATATGGCGTTGTATTATATTTAAAAACACGTCGACGTTGACTTCATTTCGGTTCCATCTCATTCCATTAAGATCTTTCCTTCTTGACATAATTTATCAATATTTCATAAGTTTCAAGTACCTGATTAGTTCTTCTGGAACTAATAAATCAATTATGTCAGAGGACTCTTTAGAGTTTATATATCCTCGTTTGGGTTATCATTCCTTTAAGCTCATTTTCTTATTCGAGACTTTTTATATTTGGAACCGATTGATCTACCATGCTCCAGGCACGGTTGAGAATCATTTGCATATTAGATTATCCGACAAGGACATCTATTTCATTTGGAGCATTACCAGCTGATATTTAATTTATTTACCTTTGCAAATGAGTTATATTTTGAGGATCAAGACGAGACAATAATATTTTCTTTCAAATAATTTATTTGAACTTCAGGTTCATATTTTTAGCTGCTTATTATCTCCCCCTGATATTGGGAAAACTAATCCATCAATTGATAATCAGCCTACTGGGTTGTAAATAAGTTGGCTCAACACAAATAATGATAGATGGAGATTCATATCAAATATATTTTTCTAATATTCTTTCAAGATTTATCTTAGTGCATTATATTAGAGCAATTGTGATATACACAACACATCCAAAATTCACTTCGATGAGAAATGTTAGGTTGTTAACTTAAAACCAATGATAGATTAAAGGGGGGGACATATATAGAGTAATGTGTTAGCTTGATGGAGATCAATATCTCAACATACAAGATTATTGACTCACAAAATAGAGTTTATAAGACATGGTCTCCAACCAAACTAAAGTTTATAAGGTATGATCTGATAAGTATCAATCATACAATTAACTTTAGACAATATTAAAGATGAAGAATATGAGAGCTTTGTGTATTATTCTTCTCAAGTGTATTCTCTACATTGAGATATAAGTCCTATTTATAGGACACAAATGTGGTAACTTACAAGTACATGAAGAGCCATAAGACTAAGCGCCATTAACAATTAATATTGACATTCACTATTAGGAGTTAAGAAACATAGAAAGCCTATGGAATATGAACATCCACATCATAATAATATTATTCATAACAGATTATGTTTAACAAAGTATTACTTTTTCCACCCTATGATATTCTAGCGCGCCCTGCGTTTTTTCATAAAATGCTCTTGAAGTTTCCAGATTTTATAATCCGGAATGGGTTTTCCTTTGTTAAATGGTGAAAAATGAGTTGCAGGTTTTTTCCGAATTTTGTAATCCGGAAATCTCAAAAAATAGGGCGCGTTATATGATTTGTTCGGATTACATAATCCGAACACCCCCTAAACACCATTTCTCAAGGGAAAAACAGTTCGGATTATATAATCTGAACTGTATCAGCACAAATTTAAAATATGTTTGTAACATGGATAATTATTTTAGGGAACAATATTAATCTTCCTAACTCCCATCATTTTGTTTTAAGTCATTGTTACATGTTCTTAGTAAAAAATCAGGTTTTTAGGCTACTTGATCGGATTGCTCCGAAACTTTCCGAAAGTATACAAATTTAATATCATATTCATATAAGTTTTTATAACAAGATGATGGATTATGCATCTAATTGTATCCAAGGCCCAAAGTATACAAGTGAAAAGAAAAATATCGGGTAAACGGATAAGTTTCCGGGTCAAACATTTTACACTTGCACGATACAAAACACCAACGCCATTGCAGCTCTGAAACTAGAACCCGATAAACCCTAAACCTCAACACTCCCAAACCAAGCACTACATTTTCAAATTTTGGATTTCAAATCCATGGCTGTTAACGACGCTGATCAATCTCACAAAGCTCACAGAACTCGTCAAGCTGGTCCCAAGAAGAAAACCAAATCCAAGAAGAAGCAAGATGGCGATGGTGATGATGGTCAGATTATGCAAAACCCTAAAGCTTTTGCTTATTCTTCATCTAAAAAAGTTAAGAAATTGCAATCACGCGCCGTCGAGAAAGAACAGCGTCGCCTTCATCTTCCCATTATTGATCGTAGTTATGGTGAACCACCTCCTTTCGTTATCGTTGTTCAGGGTCCTCCCCAGGTGTGGATTGTGTCATATTTTTTTTTAAGTTTTGATTTTGATAATGATTTTTTTGGTTAATTGAAGTTAAAGTTTGTATTTGTGTATTGGGTTTGATTGATTTCAGGTTGGAAAGTCGCTTTTGATTAAGTCTTTGATTAAGCATTACACTAAGCAGAACTTGCCTGAAGTTCGTGGTCCAATTACAATTGTATCAGGTTAGTAATGTTACTACATGCTCATCAACATAAGTGCTTAAGCATAATAAGCTATTTTTCTCTAGTAGATTTGGGTCCTGCTTGGATAAACAATTTAATTAAGTGATTAAAGCAGAAACACTTACCACATAAGTGCTTATGCATAAGCTATTTCTGTAACACTATAAAATAAAGTCGAGTTATGTTCATGAAAGATATAAGCTGTTTTCATAAGCTATTTTGGAGAAATTATGAAAACAAGCTGATAGCAACTTCATAACAGATCATAAATTGTTTTTATAATTTTTTCTAAATCATAAGTGTTTATGCCAGTTGATAAGCTCAAACAAACCAATCCAAACAGGCACTAAATTTGGGTCCTTTTTTATATAACCAACTTATTTAAGCTGTTATAGCATAAGCACTGATCATATCGATGTTTATGCATAAGCTATTTCTATAACATAAGGTAAAATAAAGTAAAATTTTGTTGATAAGTGTGTTTATTTCTCTAGTAGATTTGGGTCCTGTTTGGATTAACAATTTAATTAAGCAATTATATCATAAGCACTTACCATAAAAGTGCTTATGCATAAGCTATTTCAATAACAAAAGGTACAATAAAGTTAAGTTGTTTTCATAAACTATCCAGCAAAGCTTATGAAAATAAGTTGAAAACAACTTATTTGATATATTGTATTGTACTCCATCCGGAATGAAATGTAAGCAAAAGTGGTAGTTGAAATGTCAATGCATGTGGTTAAAAATTTAGTCCACATATTTCAAATTTTCAACTACCCTTTTTGCTTATATTTCATTGCGGAGGGAGTAAGTTGTTTCTCTGTACACGTTCTTTTATGGTTGGGTACTCAGATTGGAATTAGAAGGAAATGTTTGATCACTTGTCTCAGGAAAGCAAAGGCGACTGCAGTTTGTGGAATGCCCGAATGATATCAATGGCATGATAGATGCAGCCAAGTATGCTGATCTAGCACTTCTTCTTATAGACGGAAGTTATGGTTTTGAAATGGTGAGTTCTCAATTAAAATTACAGGCTTGTGAATATGGTTTATACCCACGTAACCGTGTCACTTCGCTTCCAATTAATTTTTCATACCAGATTCTTTGTTTTTAAGGATTTTAATTTGCTTGCAGGAAACATTTGAATTTCTTAATATTTTGCAAGTTCATGGGTTCCCAAAGGTCATGGGGGTTCTTACTCATCTTGATGGATTCAAGGATGTTAAAAAGTTGAGGAAAACAAAACAACGACTCAAACACCGGTTTTGGACCGAAATATATGATGGAGCTAAATTGTTTTACTTATCAGGCCTTATTCATGGAAAGTAAGTGGTTACTTGAACTCTGTTTTTTGATTATATTGTTTCTTCTTTTACACATGCGGGTTAATATTTGTTTTCTAATCTTTGGTACAAGTTTTACTTCATAATATTGTCTTTCCTAACTGAAGGTATGTCAAACGTGAAGTTCACAATCTTGCTCGATTCATATCAGTCATGAAGTTTCATCCTCTATCTTGGCGAACTTCCCATCCCTATGTTCTGGTGGATCGTTTTGAAGATATCACTCCTCCTGAACAAGTGCATGCAAATAATAAATGTGACAGAAAAGTCACACTTTATGGCTATCTCAGAGGTTGTAATTTGAAAAAAGGCAATAAGGTGTGTTCAACAGTTCTACTATGTTGTTGCGTTTATCTGATATTAAGATTCACTATAATCTAGAGCTTTAGGTGATTGCAACAATAGTGCCCTCAAATGATACCTGCGATCGATTTGGGCAACAAGTTGGAGATTGGTTTTCCTCCTTTAACAGGAACAAATCCATGCTTTATTTTTCTTCTTCTATTGTATTGTATACCCGTCACTTAATTGCATAAATAGAGAGAAATAGTATAACAAATATGCAGTGTCAATTCCTATACCCGTTAGTTGCATAAATAGAGAGAAATAGTATAACAAATGTGTAGTGTCAATTCATGCCCTAATTTAATTTTTTTACGTATGCACTCTAGTAGATAGTAACCCCTCGGGAAAATATCTAAGAACCCTCAAAGTATGTAGATTATATAAAAGGAATTCAGTTATGTTACTGTTTCACACTTTTACTATTTTATCTCAATGTTGGTTAGAATTTCGTAATTAACTTTGACCACCTGTTGAGTGATATGGTGATCAGTTGGTGCTTAAAGTGCTGACCCCACCCCCAAAAAATATATATTCATAGTCTGATTTGTATTTTGGATGGAAATCAGGTGCACATAGCTGGAGTGGGTGATTATGGTTTAGCTCATGTAACTGGTTTACCTGATCCATGCCCTCTTCCTTCTGCTGCCAAAAAGAAAGGACTGCGCGATAAAGAGAAGTTATTTTATGCTCCCATGTCTGGGGTTGGGGATCTTTTGTACGACAAAGATGCGGTGTACATAAATATTAATGATCACTTTGTTCAATTCTCAAAAGTTGATGATGAAAACTCTGCCATGACGAGTAAAGGTTACTAAGCATTTTCTCTTTATGTATTTTATCCATGTTCATGAAATTAAATCATATCATGATCATACGATGGCAGGCATGTTTATCCTTCATCCACTTTATCTTTGTGAAACTGAAATCATATTATGATCATATGGTCGCAGTTTTCATAATTTAATGAAATAAATTCTTGTGTTTTGCTGTCCTGGAATTTTTTCACTCATCAATTACCTACGTTGTTACAGTCTATTACTATTTACATTTTCATGTTGTATCATGCACACCACTGGCAAATATGTTTTGCATTCCTGTTTTTTTTCCCTATTAATTTGTTTTCTTTAATTAAATTTTGTACTTTTGTGTTTGACAGGAAAGGAAAGGGATGTAGGGGTGGATTTAGTGAAATCACTTCAGAATACCAAATACTCGATCAATGAAAAGCTAGAGAATAGCTTTATCAATCTTTTTGATCAAAAGGGGAAAGGGTCATCAGAAGCTCTAGGTGACGCACAAGGTACAGACGAGGATGTAGAGCAGGATGGAAAAGTAGAAACTTCGGATAATAATGAAATCGATTCGGATGCTTCAGAATCATCTGACCAGGATGAAGCTGATGCTATTACAAATGATGATGGAAACCACTTAAAAGAACAGATTGAGTTTCACAATGGAAGACAAAGGAGAAAGGCAATCTTTGGAAATGACATTGATCAAAGTGATCGGATGGTGAGTCTTAAGGTTGTGTTTCCTGTATGGAAACTTTGTTATTGTCTTACATGCATAAATGAAACTAGTTTTTGTTATGGCCATTGCCTTTCGATTCTTTAGGGAATTTTTGTCTGTGTTTTCAAAGTTAAAATGCATTGAATTGCAGTCCAAGCTCAAACTTACATTGAATTCACTTACTCGGTGAATAAAATTGTTTTTTTTTTGCATGAGGAATATAATTGTTACTTTTCTTTCATGTGAGATGTGTATGTCAGTTTGCAATGAGAATGCTCTGGTTGAAATGATCGTAATATCTAGACTGACTTCATTGATAGGATTCCGAAGAGGATTCAGAAGAGGAAGAGGAAGAGGAAGATGAAGATGAAGATGAAGAGGATGAAGATGACACACATGGTGCAGTTTTTCCTCCTTTGATTATTAAGATTTGTTTATTTTGTCTGTCATTTTCTGGCTGTACAAGTTTGTAGTAGTCACACTCTCAGTACCAGGTCTTGTTAATCAATGATCTGTCAATATTGATACGAGAGCGTGCCCGACATACTGTTTTCTCACTTGTTTCTCCCATCTTAGTTGCTAAGATCACGACTCATTACCAGATTATTTTCTCTCTCTATGACTCTTCCTTTTTATTTTATTTTTTATTTTTTTTATTTTGCCTTGCAGAAGATGACATGGGTAATATTTCAAAGTGGAAGGAGTCGTTGGCGGAAAGAATCCTCGCACGGAAATCTCCTAGTTTGATGCAACTTGTGTATGGGGAATCTACTAATAATTCGACCTCTATGGACGAAGAGAATGATAGTAGCGAGGATGAAGAAAATGGTGATTTTTTTATACCTAAAGAAGAAGTAAAAAAGGTTAGTATTAGTACATATGTAGTTTCTCTGCCTAAAGAGTGTACTGATGCAGTAAATGTAAGTTAGAGGGACAAAACCTATGGGGGAAAAAACAGGTGGAAAATGAAACAGAACCGGAGTTAGCATCAAATAACCACCATATATTTGAGTCCTTTACGAACTTGCACCACTTGTATGTAATTGCTCTTAAATTTTTTCAACGTTTCTTTCCCCTGTCAGCGACGAATAGATAGCAATATCTGAAATGCGCATGTTGACAGATTCTAAAAATCACTTATTAAAATTTGCTGGCTTTCAGAATATCTGCTTACTTGCTTCATTATTAAGGAACTTTGTGTTTGCTTGTTCCTTTTTAAACTACAGCAATATACGAGAGATGGACTGGATGGTGGAGTGGTCCACGCCGAGGATTGTTCCAAGTGTGCCAAACTTATGAGCCAGAAATGGGATGAGAAAGATCACGGAGAGATTCGCAACCGTTTTGTGTCCGGAAATTTGGCAAAAGCTGCCAGAAATGCACTTCATAAAGCTAATACTGAAGAGGAAGATGAAGATGTCTATGGTGACTTTGAAGATTTAGAAACAGGAGAAAACCATGAGAATTATAAGACAGATGATGCTTTTGCGATAATAACACAGAAGGGAGTTGATAAAGAAGCTGAGGAGCGGAGGCTTAAGAAACTTGCTCTTCATGCAAAATTTGTTTCTAGATATCCTTTTTTAGCTCTCCTTATACCTGTCTAACATGAATGACTGCCCCTACAAAAAAATAAACAATATTTCTCAGAGTAAGGGGGAACAACACATTCTTTGGCCTATTGATTAAAGGTTCTGAGTATGGTAGAATCATTACTTTAATTGTAATACCTTTTTTCATCCAAACAAAGATTGAGTCCCCCTGCTTCGAACAAATGAGAAGAATATTTGGTACAGCATAAGAAAATGGTTATAGCAGAAAATTTTCAACTTGTGTTGATGATCTTTGATGTTTTCTGATGGGTGACAACTTCCCTACCCATCAATAGAAGGTGGGTAACACAACCCATGCTAAGTTGGCACCAATCAATGTTATTTATTTGTTTTCTATTATTTTTAATGTTATATAAATACATGGTCTTGATTGGGCCAACTCAACTTGGATAGTGTTACCCACCTTTTATTGATGGGTAAACAAGAATTTCCCTTTCTGATGCTGTGTGTTATACCTATGACCTAGGTCCTAGTGGTGGGACTTCTTTAGATTATGTATCACAGCCAAAGCTCAAAGGTTTTTAGCCACATTTACTTGGTGCATAAGCCATTAGCTAACTCAGCGGTGGATGAACTATGCAGAAAACTTGATTAACCTTCCTTCCCTTATTTTTTTTTGGGTATTATGGGATTTTTGTATCACAGCAATTGATATTGATAACAATTGAATGTGAAGCTACTTTTTTTACGACGGACTCATTACGTTAAAAACAAGTTGTTAGGCTGAAATGGCTCTATGTTTTGTTACCTTAATTTTAATCCACATATGATGATGACCCCGAGACACCAGAGGAAGATACTGGCAATGAAAATGAAGCCAAGTTCCATCGTGAACAACCCAATGAAAGTAACTATATTGACAAGGTAATACTGTTCCATGCACCAGATGTCAATTTCCAAATTATGGAATGACTACCAACTAAGTAACTAACTCTTGTAATTTTCCAGTTAAAGGAGGAGATTGAGCTACGAAAACAAATGAATATTGCTGAACTGAACGATCTTGATGAGGATACCAGATTAGAGGTAGAAGGCTTCCGAACAGGGACATACCTAAGATTGGAGGTTCACGATGTTCCCTGTGAAATGGTTGAGCACTTTGATCCCTACCATCCAATATTGGTTGGGGGTGTTGGTCTAGGGGAGGAAAATGTTGGATACATGCAGGTCAGCAGAACTTCTTAAAGCATAGCTACTTATAAAGTTCAAGTTGAAAAGACGTTAAAAACTTGTTTTAGTCTAGAAACATCTGGATACCAAAGATTTCTATAATTAGGAGCTATATCATAAGGGAATTGTGTGTTGATTTCTAATCAACTGGTCTGGGTTTTTAATTGGCCGGGTTATTTTATGCAATATTCTCAAGGACATATCACCACGATACTTGCTAAGAATAAAAATGAGTATGTTTATGTTAGGAATAGGGCACTCCTTGATGGTATTGTTAGGAATTTCTTTCGTTGTTGCAGACACGGAAAAACTTTTGTTTGATCAATAATATGTCCTTGGTGTATTGCATTGGGTGCCAGTGTTAAAGTCGGACAGTTTAAAACAGCCGTCGTAAAAGTAACACATGAATGGTGGGTGATATATACCATCTATATGAAAGGATGGAAACATAATGAGCTGTTCTTAGAGTAGATAAAAATTGACTTCAAAAACACGTCATGACTTGTTAGCATTATTCTGTTTAATGTGTTACACTGTCACTGTTATCTTTTTTTTTTCTTCCCATTCTTTTAATATCATCTGTTCCCCCCCCATGCTCTTCCTGTTTTTGAACCTTTTTTTTGTTTTCTTTCTTCCTTTCAGGCCAGGTTAAAGCGGCATAGGTGGCACAAGAAAGTCCTGAAGACTAGAGACCCAATTATTGTTTCTGTTGGATGGAGGCGTTACCAAACAACACCAATTTATGCTATTGAGGATCTCAATGGAAGGCATCGTATGCTAAAATACACACCAGAACACATGCATTGCCTTGCTATGTTTTGGGGCCCTCTTGCACCTCCCAACACCGGAATAGTTGCTGTTCAGACTTTATCCAACAATCAGGTCTGCCAACACATCCTTTGCATGTTAAATGGCTTCTCCTATTTACAGATCCTCTCAATGTGGATGCTATTTTTCCATTTCTATGGTTTTGTTCCCTGTTATAGTTTTGCCAGTGACTAAAAGTTGTATATGATTTTAGGCAACTTTTAGGATTACCGCAACTGCAGTTGTTGTTGAGTTTAATCACGCTGCAAGGATAGTGAAGAAAATCAAATTGGTTGGTTATCCGTGCAAGATATTCAAGAAAACAGCACTTATCAAGGATATGTTTACTTCTGATCTTGAAGTAGCTCGGTTTGAAGGTGCAGCTATTCGAACAGTTAGTGGGATTAGGGGGCAAGTCAAGAAGGTTTGTGACTTCTCACTCAGAAAATTGAATACTGATGATTTTGCTCTATATTTTGTGCTAAGTTATCTTTTAATCTGAAGGTTGCAAAAGAAGAGATAGGTAACCAGCCAAAAAGGAAGGGTGGGCAAATCAAAGAAGGAATTGCCAGGTGCACTTTTGAAGACAAAATTCTGATGAGTGACATTGTTTTCCTGCGAGCATGGACTCAAGTTGAAGTTCCTCAGTTTTATAATCCGTTGACAACAGCATTGCAGCCTAGGGACCAGACCTGGAAAGGAATGAGAACTGTTGCAGAATTGAGAAGAGAACACAATCTTCCTATACCTGTAAACAAAGATTCTCTTTACAAGGTATGTTCTGGTTTGATACCGTTTATTTTCTGCTTCCTGACGCGTTTCAAGACTTTTCTCCTCTCTTACAAATTTATCTCTAATCTCTGTCATACTTTCCTTTTTCTTTCTATTTTGGCAGAAAATTGAAAGGAAACCTAGAAAGTTCAATCCATTGGTGATTCCCAAGTCACTACAGGCAAATCTTCCCTTTGAATCAAAACCTAAGCATATGCCCAAGCGAAAAAGGCTGTCGTTTGATGATAGAAGGCAAAAGGCTGTCGTTGTTGAACCTCGTGAGCGTAAAATCCACGCTCTTGTTCAACACCTTCAGTTAATGAAAACTGAAAAGGTACGAGAAATAATTCTCTTTTTTTCCCTTGCCTCCATGTATTGGTGGTTGAATTGTCTTTTGTGAGTAACCCTTTTTATCGACCTGCTTGTTGAAAAATTTGTCATGGAAATGAATATGAATGATGAATTTATGATTCAAGTCGAGTAATTTCCTGCCATTAATATTCCTCTTGAAATAAAATGATATTTCTTAGGAAAGATATCTAAACTGAAGTCTTTAGTTTTTTTTTCCCCGTATATTTCTGTAGCGGTAACATTCATAATACGCGATATTAATACGATGCTTCTCATTTCTACAAGCAAGACTTTGAGTGACATTTCATGTGTTTTCTCTGATTGTAGATAAAAAAGCGGAAGCATAAGGAAGGGGAGAAGAGAAAAGTACTTGAAGCAGAGAGAGCAAAAGAGGAGCTGGTGTCGAAAAAGCGCCGGAGAGAAGAAAGACGAGACAAATACCGTACACAAGACAAGCTCAATAAAAAAATTCGTAGAGCATAGGTTTGAGGTTATGAAAATTGATTTGATTCTTGTCATGTCAAGGGGTCAGAATTTCAATGAGTTTTGGTGACATGCAAATGGAACCATCATCCACACATTCATTCAAAAGAGGAAAAGCGTTCATGCAATTGGAGCTATTCATGCATTATTATTATGGAAATCAAATAGGAGCAAGCTTAAAGTATCTTGGCCATCATTCATGGAGATTGTTTTTTGAAATTATAGGAAAAGTCGTTCTCCAAGCTTCCCATTTATGTTACGTCAATTATATTTGTTTTGCATGTATAAAACATGTTTTTGGTAGTTTTCATCCTATCTCATCCTGAGAAGTATTATTAATTTTTTCGACTTTTCTTGTGTAAGATTTTTTTTCTATTGTTTTATTTATATACGTGCTTATTACGTTTCAAACTTTAATTTTTTCATGATGGTTATAAAATTCGATTCAAAGTTATCAAGGTGTTTACGGACTACCACCTGAGAAAAACATAGTCGAATCCCTGATATTGAAAATTAGTATGGAAAATATGATTACACCTATTCCTGATATACAATTTGTCCAAGTGTGGGAAACGAGTTTAATCCGTAATTGTTTTAGCATTTTGACAGTTTTATCACTGCAGGAGCAATGTCTATTTACAACACCTTATTGGAGCTAGGGCTGGAAATGAGTCTAAGGAAATGAGCCGATTCGGCTCGACTCGATGAAAATTTATTCAGCTTAAAACACAACTCGAGTTTGATACAAACTTTTTTATTAGCTTGAATTTGACTCGACTCGACTCAAATTCACGAACAACCCAGTTCAACTCATTAGCTCATTAGTTTTTTATTAGCCAAAAACTAATTTGCATTTAAACCGGTGTTTAATGAGCAAACTTTGAGAATATTAAACTAAATAATTAATATGTAGTGCAACATCAAATCAAATCATCATAAACTATGCAAATTACATTGCCTCTATTGGTCCGAGGATGCCACTTTTGTAGATAATATCTTATTCGCTTTTCTTAGTTGACTTTATTTCTTGTTCACATATTTGACTTAAACAATCTCTTTATTAAATCTTTCGATATAAGCTATGAGGGGACGAAAGTTCTCCTAAAGAGAACTAAGTTCATAGAAAATATCATAATCAATGCACTCTACGACTTCAACGACCTGTTGTAACATGCCAAAAAGTAGATTCAATAAGAAGAATTGTTAAAATCATTTATGAATGTAAAATCAAACATGGATTTTAAAAGAACCGTGAAGGAAAGTCTAAGAAAGATAGTGGCTGTTTAAATAACACACCGCTAAATTTATTTTTGTGGTTTGCACTGATTTTAATTAATTAGAATTTTTCCTTCCCTTTTTCTAGACACTCATCTACATGGCATTTTTGGAAGGAAACAAAAAAATTAAATAAACTAAGAAATAGTAGAAAAGAAAAAAACCCTGACTCTCTCGGCAACAGATACGCCGTTCTTCTCCGCCGGTCACCTCGCTGTCGTATTTTCTTCGCAACTCTCTTTTGTTTTGTCCGTAGAAATCGTTGTTAAGGTAAGGTCCTGTTCTTCAGTTAGTTTGAGTTGGCGTATCTGTGATTGAATCAAAATGTTTTAGGGTTACGTTTTCTGCTATAGGAATGATTATTATAGCTTGAAGCCAAACCTGCTTGACCTGTTAATGCCCTTGGTCAAAATGCAGTTTTTTAAATTTTCTTATTACTCTCTTCGTATTTTCCTTAGGTTAAATAATGAAGTTTAGTAGAACAGACATCTGTTCTATTTTGAAAGATGCAAAGCGCCAAGAGAAACGTATCAAACTTAAGAGGAGGTAATCGTCTTTTTTGGTGTTGGATATCATATATTGACTAAATTTAATTACATTCAAATTAAACCGGTGCAGGTGGTTATTAGGTTTACCTCTCACAACAAAGGAGGGGAAGAAGTTGAAAGAAATTCGCAAAACCGGGTGGTGAGAGCTTCATTTGTTAAATGATTTAGTCATCAGGTTTCACTCTAATAAATTCTTTTCTCCTTTTTTCTTTTCCTGTCTACAGGTATTCGCCCGAATCATTACTCCGACAAGATGATGTAGGTTTCCTTTATTGTATTATATGCCTACTTTCACCTGCATTGCTCTTTGTAGATTTGAAATTTGAATGATAAATTGATAATCTAATAATCCTTTCAGCTATTTTACGAGTCTGTGAGAACTCGTGTTGAACGCGCCTTTGGAGCACACTATATTGAAAGTGAGAATTGTATCCCTCAGGATGATATGGATTTGAACCAAATACCGAACTTAAAAAGGTTCATATTATCATGCCTTGATAATTTGACTACCAAGGGTCTATACCTTCTTGCTATGATAGTTGGCGGTGACACAGTCAAGTATGAAAGAACTCGAAGTAATTTTAAAAAGATTATCAAAAGTTCTCTTTCAAGCGTTCTGAGTAGCGAAAGAAACAAATACCAACAACTGGAAACTCGTAAACAGCTTTTTCAACTTCTCAATAATCCTCAGAATTATCGACAAAGGTGTGAGCTTTTACCTGGATCTGAGTCCCAATTTTATCATGCTGCTGTAGTGAAGGTGTTGTGTGGACTTGAAAAGTTACCATCCCAAACCTTGCTTGCAATGCGTAGGAAACTTAAAGGAATTAAAGCACCGATGCCTCAGTTGCAACCTTGCAAAAACGGATGGGGACGAAACCATCTAATCAGACAAGTGAATAATATCAGTAGAAAGATGCTTTTAGAACTTGATCGAGGAAATAAGCTACAAGAGCCATTAGCCAAAGCTATGTCAATAGCAGACTTCTCACTAAAACTGATAATTGGTTTTGGTAGCATGTTTTTAGAAGAATGTTACCAATTCTCGCCTGAAGTGAAATCCCTGCAGAGTGATATTATGAAAGCTATATTGTCTGTTGAGAAAAAGGAAGTAGTGCCATTGCCAGTGCTAAGAGAGTTACAGCTTCTCATAGAACCAAAGGCTACAGTAGTAAATAAGAGCTTACGGAAAGCTTTTGTAAATCTTTTGACTGAATTTCTTTTTGAGTGCAGTGATATGGATAGCACTCCAAAGTCTCTATTGCAGATTCTAGATGTTATCAATAAGTGTTCCAATAAAAGCACGCATGATGTAACACTCCAGAAGAAACATATTGAAGAAGAAGTTGACAGCATACTAAGTGTGAGTGCTCAGACAAATCAAATTATTCAAGACTTGTTGCCGGACTATGAATTTGACCAGGGCTTTACAGATGCTTATATGGAGGAGCAATCAGAAGACAGTGACAATGAAAGTGATAAGGATGAGGATGATAGTCAATGTTCTGAGAATAGTTTGCACTGCTCAGTTACACCCAGTGAATGCTTGAATAGCGATTCTGATAAGAACTGTGATACAATTAATTTGGAATCGAAAATGCACAACATTCCATATAATAACCAATGCCAAGAAGAAGCCACAGAGCAGTTTAGTACACCTATGGCTAGGAAAAACTGTGATTCTTCAGCTGTTTCACCTGACAAAGAACCAGATGAAAGTACTGTCATGACGCATGAATTTCAAGAATCTTGCACTAAAGTTGCTCCAAGAGATAAATCCAACTTTTGTGAGGAGAGAGAACCCATACCCACCAAATACAGCGCATGCAAGAACCAATACCTTGCTGCCCAAGATGCTTGTGATAAGACATCTTTGCTTGCATATAATCTCATTGGTCGTATGTTGGAAGATTTTGCCATAGCTGAAGGCCTAAACTTAGACTTGAGTAAGAGGTCGTACCTCAACTGTGATAAGCAAATTGAAGACGCAAAAGGTACTAATTTTTTTTCCAGTTACTGCTACTACCGCTACCACCAACTTATACAAAAAAAAAAATATTGTTGTACGGTCATAGCGGTACTACTTTAGTTTAATATATCGTGAATGACAGTTAAGTAGTGTTTTGGTATAAATTTATTAATTAATACTTGTGCTGTCATCATTGATTATCTAGCTTTATATTATGCAGAAACAGAAGAACAGTCATCATGTAGGAAACGTAAAGGAGGTTCGTCTATTGTTCGAGTAATTGAGGAGCTTATTCCTTCCTTTCCAGATAGGTATTTGTTACATTACTTAATTATGGTTGCATAACAAGAAATATTGTGTATAACACACATGATTCTGTCAAAAAAATGCCATGATTTTATTTTTCTAAATAAGCTTTACTCATTTCCATCTTTGTGAAATACAACTTCGATGCATAACAAAGATATTAGGTAGTTTTTTTTAGGCATATAAATACACACTAAACAAGCCATGTTTTTATCTGAGTATGAGTATAACTCTTGCTTTTGGACACTGCAGTAGCATGGAAAGGCTGAAGATATTGATGGACTTGTGACAGTGGAACTCAAGCTTT